>Ga0070741_10000519_pt1 | contig 137746 bp, 130 predicted proteins | sample Coa_R1_4_FD_66440 | JGI IMG/M metagenome (GOLD analysis project Ga0070741, IMG submission 66440) | Surface soil microbial communities from Centralia Pennsylvania, which are recovering from an underground coalmine fire - Coalmine... | ecosystem: Environmental > Terrestrial > Soil >... | reverse complement strand
GTGCCTGCAGCAGAAACATCCACAGGTGCGGCATGAAGTTGCGCGTTACCCCGTTGTCAGGGTTGTAAAGCAGAATTCGCATGACACTCCTTTTGAAACGCTCAATTGCCAAGCTGAGTCGTAACCGCGATCCTGGAAGGCTCATATCTCAGATGTATCTCGTTAATCAAATGTTGGTGCCACTTCGTATCGTGCAGCCAAATCCTTCTTAGCTGTATCTAATGCGCGCTGAATCGGTTTCTGAATCTCGTGCCCCTGGTACAGTCCGCGAATTGGTTTCCCGCAACTTGAGCCGTCTTTACTCCGAAGGCGTCATCGATATTGATGAGCGAAAAGTCACGATTCGCGACCTCAAACGGCCTCAGGCAGAAGTGGATTCAGCGGAATGAATCGCGAAAGTTCGTTTCGAGAAACTCGCCACGGCACCGAACATCTTCCACTCTGCTATCCTCCAGCCGTGAATCGAAAATCATTTCTTGTCGTGGGAAATGGACGGCTGGGCTCCGCGCTGGCGCATGGGTTGCGCGCTGCGGGACACAAAGTGTCGAAAATTGCTTCGCGCAGTAGCCCTCGCCCGCGAAAAGTGTCAGCCGATGTCGTTTGGTTCTGTGTTCCTGATTCCCAGATTGTTGAGGCAGCCGCAAGCTTCTCTTCATTCAACTTGCGCGGCAGGTACGCATTCCACTCAAGTGGAACCATTACCAGCGAGGCCCTGCATCCATTGCGAGTTGCCGGAGCATCGGTCGCCTCTGTTCATCCGCTCATGACGTTTGTGAAAGGATCAGTCCCCAACCTGGCAGATGTTCCTTTTGCCATGGAGGGCGATGATTCGGCAATTCGCCTGGCGCGAACGATCATTCGAGATTTGGACGGAAGGCCAGTCGTTATCAAACCGCGCAACAAGGTTGCCTATCATGCTTTCGCAACCATGATTTGTCCGCTGTTGGTATCTTTACTGGCTACCGCGGAAAAAGCCGCGACGCTCGCCGGCATGTCTGAGCGGGAGGCGCGCCGGCGAATGATGCCCATCATTCGACAGACTCTTCGCAATTACGAGAAGCTTGGGCCAGCCGCAGCCTTCAGCGGTCCCATTGTGCGCGGAGATGTAGAGACGGTTCGAGCCCATTTACAAACCCTGGGGCCGCAACCGAACACCCGGGCAGTGTATCTGGCGCTTGCCAGGGCTGCGCTGGAAAGTCTTCCGAGCGCAAACCCAAGGGGTCTTACTGGTATTCTAAATAATCCTCGACCAACTCAGCGCCAACTCCGCACTCTTGCGATTACGAGCTATGATTTTCGAACGAAAACTCGCCGCAATGGCATACGCACAAATCGGGTGAGAAGGCCGCCAGTTCATCAGCCGTAAACGTTCCCGAGGCGACGGCAATAATATTCGCGCCGACCTGCCGTGCTGCCTTTACGTCTGATGGCGTGTCTCCGATAAAGCACACCCGAGCCTCACTTCCGAGTCGCGCCCTCACACATCCGAGCGCATTTCGAAAAATTTCCGCCCGGCTCTCGTGATGATCGCTGAAGCATCCGAAGCTAAAAAATCCGCGCAAATCCGCAGCTTCGAGCTTGTGCCATCCGACACTCTCCAGATTTCCCGAAGCTACGCCGAGCAGTTTTTGTTGCGACTTTAGGAATTCGAGTAATTGAATAATCCCCGGGCAAACCTGCGGGACGATTTCTCGATGATTGCGATCCACGTCGCGGCGCACGATGTCCAGCGCTTTGGATAACGCAGCTTCAAATTGCGAATCGTTTACTCCACGGCGAGCAACCGCCGCGCGCAGAATCGAAAGATCGGTCATTCCGTGGTATTGAATGCCTTCAATCGTCGCATCTACTCCATACGCTTCAAGCATGGCTTGATGGAGCGCGTTCCACTGCACCAGATCTTTCGTCACGAGTAGCGTGCCATCGATATCGAAGATGTAGGCATCGGCAGAGGGGAGAGGGGGCATAGTTCAAAAAGAGTTCACCACGAAAGGATCGACAGCAGGGAACGGATTACGTCACCATGATTCGTTGAATGGATTTCGCTTTCCCTGTCGACTCATCGCTTTCGATTACCACGGCGCAGAGTCGCGAATCGCCAGTTGCTGGTTCAAAACGCGCCGGTAGATTGTGAAGAAAGCGGTCGATAATCATCTCCTTCTTTACGCCGATCACTCCGTCAAATGGTCCCGTCATGCCCACATCCGTGATGTAAGCGGTACCTCCCGGCAGCACGCGCTCGTCGGCGGTTGGAATATGCGTGTGTGTGCCAAGCACCGCAGTTACGCGTCCGTCTAAATACCATCCAAGCGCGACTTTTTCTGATGTGGCCTCGGCATGAAGGTCGACAATCACTACCTTCGCTTGCAAAGTTTTTAGAATGCTGTCTGCCTTGCGGAATGGGTCGTCGTTCGATGCCATAAAGACGCGTCCCTGGAGATTGATGACGCCGAAAGGCACGTCGTTCTTTTTTCCCTCGTAAAATCCCCATCCCGGAAGATCGGGCGCGTAGTTTGCAGGCCTCAGGATCCGCCGCGCGGGACTGTGCTGATCGCCATTTGCGGATGAATAGTAATCGAACAGCTCTCGCTTGTCCCAAACGTGATTGCCCGTGGTAATTACATCAATTCCAAGATCAAACAAATCTTCAGCGAGAGCAGGTGTTATGCCGAATCCCGCTGCAGCGTTTTCTCCGTTTGCGAGCACTAAATCGATGAGATGTTCTCGAACCAGGTCTTTCAGTTTGTCGCGGACGATCGTGCGGCCAGGACGGCCAAAAATGTCGCCGATGAAGAGAATCCGCATTGATTTCGATGTTAACACGCAAGAAATGAACTTCTCGGCGTGCTCGGTGGATCAGCGTACCTGCGCTTAAAAGCCGTTATGACCGCGAGTACAAGCAAAGGGCTATTGCAAGTTCACCAGCTCTGCGGTTTTGAGGAAGTCGTAATTGCCAGACGGATTCAGCTCCAGCCCGCGCACGCGCTTCGAGTAGACCATCACATTATCGAAGTACCACAGATCGATGTACGGCAAGTCTTCGGCCAGGATCTGCTGTATTTGTGCGTAATCACGCTTGCGCGCATTTTCGTCGAGTTCCATGCTGGCCTGGGAAATGAGCGCGTCAATTCGCGGATTGCTGTAATACTGCCGGTTGGCGCCGTTCGGAATAATTCGGGCGGTCGAGAAGGCATAGTCGAATATGTCGGGATCCTCGTTGCCGCCGATCCATCGCAACGAGTAAACCTGAAACTCGCCATGCCCGATATCTGAAAAGAAAGTTGCAAATTCAAAGCTGCGAATGTCTAGCGCGATGCCGACCTCTCGCAGCTGCTGCTGAAAGACCGCAGCCATCGCACGCGAGCTTTCTTCCGTTGAGGTCTTCATCACAAGATGAAATCGAATGCCGTTCTCAGCCTTGTATCCGGCTGAATCGAGCAACTCGCGGGCTTTCGCAGGATCATACGGATACCGCCTTAAGCTGGCATCGTAGGCCCAACTCTCAGGCGGCAACACGCTTGCGGCAAGGCGCGCGAAGTCCCGCCAGACGTAATGAATGTAGGGACGCGGATCGAGCGCATATGCGATGGCTCGGCGTACACGAACCTCTTTCAAAATGGGGTCGCGAAGGTTTAGGCCCATATAAGCGAGGACCGTGCCGGGCCCGCGAAGAAGATTCATGTGCGACTCCCGCTGGAGCGCTATCACCATGTCGGGCGGGAGCGCATTGATCTCAAGATCAGCGCTGCCTTTGCGCAGCTCGAGAGCGCGAGTGGTGGTATCCGGCACCACGGCGAAGCGAACGCGGTCGAGCTTTGCTTTCTGGCCCCAGTAATTGCCGTTGCGCTCAATGATGACGTCCTTATCCTGCTCCGCGCTAACGAAACGAAATGGCCCGGTGCCGATCGGGTGTTGGCTTGCCTCTGCGAGCGTCCCATAGGGCACAATGCCCATCCCGCCGCCGCCGGCAACGTTCCACAAAAGTGCCGCCCAGGGCTGCTTGAGATGAAAGACAACGGTGTAATCATTGGGCGCGTCGATGTGCTCGACAAAACGATACGCCGCCGATTTGGTGCTGCGGATTTTTCCCTGTAGCAGGGAATCGAAGCTCCACTTCACGTCGCGCGCGGTGAGCGGACGGCCATCAGAAAACTGAATTCCTTTGCGGAGATAAAAAACATAAGTTTTGGGATCGGGAATTTCCCAGCTTTCAGCGAGGCCAGGTTTTACGCTCAAGTGTTCGTCGCGCGAGAGTAGATTGTCGAACATCAGCGCATCGATGCGTTCGGATTGGGCGTCCAGGCCCACGCGCGGATCGAGGTTCGTTGGGCTCGATTCGATGATCATGACCAGCTCGTTCGGCGCAGGCTTGCGCGCACAAGAAGTGAAGAGGCATGTTAGAAATAGAGTCGCAATCAGCACGGTTCGCGTGGGCCCGGACGTCCTCGTCCCGGCATTCGTCCGGAAAGGGCGAAATCGGGCTTCACGTGTTCCCGAAGCATTATTGTGACGGAGGTCTTCCGGGCCAACGTGACTCATCCCCGTTCCCGCGCCATCTCGTCGAGCTTATTCACCGTGTTCCAGTTGCGCATGGTGCCCGTAATGGCGAGCACCTTATCGAGCGGATGCTTCCACAAGCTGCTGCCTGAAACACCGTTCGGAAAGTAAAAATAAATTTCGCGGCCGAGACTTCGCACGCGATCAGGAGCAAGTGTCAGCTCCTGCAGTTTTTTCAACGACTCGGGAGTGGGTTTCTCCGCCAGGAACACGACGTGCAGCTTTGACTCATCAACTCCCTTTTCTCTGAGCAGGGGATTGCATTCGCTAACGCGACCCATTTCCTCGCCCGTGCGAGTGATCACATCGGCTGAGAAGCCGAAGTCGCGCACAACGCCTGCGCCTAATTTCTTTGCCAGCGAAGAGTCCGACATCTTTGCCGCGCGGAATACGATGTTGCCGCTCTGGATGTAAGTTTTGACATCTTCAAAGCCCAGGCTTTCGCAGGTCGCGCGCAGCTTCTCCATCTTCATCCGCTTATGCGGGCCGACGTTGATACCGCGAAGCATGGCGATGTAGATGGGCATGGTTGTCGATGACCAATGGCGAGTTGTGGCTAGTGTCAGCGGTCACAAGTCGCTGAAGGAAACACGCTACCGTTAGGAAGACCTCCGCACAAGACCCAAAGCGATAGCCCTTAGTTTAAGAACTAAGCACTGCCCCCTAGCCACGAATACGAACCCCGAACCCGCAGCCCTCACGGATAACATACCTTCCCCAGTACCGCCGCCGACTTCGCCCCGGTTGCACACGGCACGTTTGACGGCTTTTTGTTCCAGGTCTCGTACGCAAGCACGGCGAAGGCAACAGCCTCCTTCGCGCTTGAGGGAATCCCGAACTCATCGGACGAACGGAGCTGCAGGCCGAAAGGGCGGGCTTCATCGGCCAACCAGCGCATCAGCGTCGGATTCTTGGCGCCGCCACCCGAAACCACGATCTCTTTGAAATTGCCTTTTTTAGGCACATAGCGCCGGACCGCGTCGCCTATGGTGCGAACGGTGAGCGCCGTAGCGGTCGCGATCACATCGCGCTTTTCAACCGCCGGAGCTTCAGCCGTAGCAGCACCGCTGCCATAATGCGGCGCGCGTGTCGACTCTCGCCAAGAAACCCCCAGCGGTCGGGCGGCGTGTAGGAACTCGCGGGCAAACTCGCGGCCGAATTCTTCGCGCCCGGCGGTGCGAGGCGGCTTCTGCGAGAAGAACGGATCCTGTTTTAAAAATCGCAGAACAACGTCGTCCAGGACGCGTCCTGAGGCAGCGATCTGTCCGTCGAGGTCGCACTCCTGCCCAAACAGCTCCTCGGCAAGCGCGTCGATCACCATGTTGCCAGGTCCAGTATCGAAAGCGACGATCTGGTTGAGTTGCGGCGCGGCAGGAATGGCTGTGAGATTTGCAATCCCCCCGAGATTCAAGCCAATGCGGCCGATGCGGCGGTCCCGATAGAGAAGAAAATCGAGGTAGGGCACCAGCGGAGCGCCTTTTCCGCCATGTGCCATGTCGGCCGGACGGAAATCTGAAACCACTGGAAGATGCGTGCGGGCAGCGATGACCGAGCCCTCGCCCGTCTGCCACGTGACGGCAAGTTCGCGGCCAAGAAATTCCGCCGGAATTCCCTGGTGATAGAGCGTCTGCCCGTGGCATCCGACAAGCTGTGCTTTTATTCGCAGTTTTTTTTGCGCCGCGACCACGGCTTCAGCGTAAAGCTCTCCCAAAAGAAAATTCAGCCGCGCGAGATCGGCGACGCTCGCCCGAGGAGAGTTCATCGAGACGAGTATCCTTCGGCGTACGTCGGCCGGGTAAGGAAATGCTTCATGCCCGAGGAGTTTTAATGTGGGAAGAGCGCGCGGCGATGAGCGCGTAATGCGGACCAGCGAAACATCGATGCCATCGACCGAGGTCCCACTCATTACCCCGGCGACGATCACGATCTTGCTCCGGCTGCGGCTGTAGACGAGAGGCCGCTGTAATGCACGCGCTCTGAAAATTCCCACAGCTCGGTCGAAAGCCGGCTCACCTTTTCTTCCGTCGGAGTTGCGCCGTGCCGCTTCAGTGCTGGAGACCTTCTTTTGAAAGCAGAGATCCGCTTCGCCGATTCGGCGATGCGTTTTCGGAAGCGGCCGTCGCGCTCGCCCTCCCGCACCACCGCTTCAAATGCCTTTTCCACATTTTCCTGTTCATGACAGACCAGGCAGAGATCGCCACCCGCGCGAATGAACTCGACCGCCGCTCGGCCGACGGGCGCTGATTTGAGCACGCCGCCCATTTCAAGATCGTCAGAAACGATGAGGCCACGATAGCCGATCTTGCGGATGAGTACCTCGGTAATCCATTTTTTCGAGAGCGAAGCCGGAAGCTTGTCGCGCGTTACCTTCGGATAATTGGCATGATTGACCAGCACCATGGCGAGCTCGCGCCGCATCTTCCGGTAAGGAACCAGGTCCTCGGCCCACAGCTTTTCGAAGGCTTTGTGGATCACGGGCAGGTCGTGGTGGGAGTCGAGGTTGCCCTCGCCAAGTCCAGGGAAATGCTTGCCCGCGCCGATCACCTTGGCGGAAGCGAGGCCGGCGAGAAACTCTCGCGCGTAGAGAATGATCTCCTGCGGATCCCGCGAAAATGCCCGCGAGCTCATCACCTTGCGCGAAGCTTCAAAGGCAAGGTCGAGCACCGGGGCGAAATCCACGTTGAAGCCGAGGGCTGAGCAGATTTTCCCGATGATGGCCCCGTGCTTGCGATACAGCTTGCGGTCTCCGGTCGAGAATACGTCCGCGGCTGATGGCGACGGCCCGGTTACGTCGCGGAAGCGGTCGACCCTGCCGCCTTCGAGATCCACGCAGGTGAACAGGGGATCTTTCACAAGTCCTTGGCAGTCCTTCAAAAGCTGACAGGTTTGTTGGGCATTAGCAATGTTGCGCGCGAAGAGAATCACCCCTGCCGGCTGGATCCGCCGCAGCAGGGAACTCAGCTGCGGCGACATCGCGATCCCGTCAAAGCCGATAATAAACAGCCGGCCCGTAGCGGTGCGGATGGAGTTGGAACGTGCAAGCATGCGGTAGGAGATTATTTTACTTCGTGCGTGTCCGGCTTCGGGTTTGAGGAACGCAAAATCTAAAGCATTTCGCTGCCAAGAGCTCTGCGAAAAGCCAACGAGACATGAGGATCTCACAACCGTCTTGCGAATCAGCGCTAATTGCGTAAATCTGCAGAAACGAAGTTCGTTTTCCGTTGCGTTCCTGGTGAGCTTGGTGGTGAAGCCTCATTGCACCTCCGCCTTCAACTCGGCCAGCAGGTTCAGTGCCTCGAGCGGCGTCATGCGGTTTAAATTCGTTTCCCGCAAGCGCTCAAGCACGGGCTGCGACAGCGGCGTGAAGATGGTAAGCTGCGGCGGCGTATCGCCGAGCTTCATGTGTAGTTGCGTTTCAAACCGCTCGTGTTCCGCCAGCACCTCGCGCGCCCGGCGAATGACCTCTTCCGGCAAGCCGGCGAGCTTCGCCACTTCAATTCCGTAGCTGCGATCGGCGGCCCCTGGCTCGACCTTCCGCAAAAAAACAATTCCCGTACCCGCATCTTTGACCGCGACATGGTAGTTCTTCACGCCTTCGAGTTGGTCGGCGAGCTGGGTGAGTTCGAAGTAGTGGGTGGCGAAGAGCGTCTTTGCCCGCGTGCGCGCGTGGAGGTATTCAATCGCCGCCCAGGCAATCGCCAGTCCATCGTAGGTTGCGGTTCCCCGCCCGACCTCGTCGAGCAAAATGAGAGAGCGCGCAGTCGCGGTATTCAGGATGGCCGCAGTCTCACTCATCTCGACCATGAAAGTCGAGCGGCCGCGCGCGAGATTGTCGCTTGCCCCAATCCGGGTAAAGATGCGGTCGATAATCCCCATGCGCGCTTTGGCCGCCGGAACGAACGACCCCATCTGCGCCATAATGGCGATCAACGCAGCCTGGCGCAGATAGGTCGACTTGCCACCCATGTTCGGCCCGGTCAACACCAGAATCTTGTGCGTGGCCGGATTCAAATAGATGTCGTTGGGCACGAAGCGGACATTTTCGCTTGATTCCTGCGACTGCTGCTCGATTACGGGATGTCGTCCGGCGACGATCTCGATATCAGAAGAGTCGTCGAGTTCAGGTCGCGAATAATTGCGCAGTGCGGCAGTGTGCGAAAACGACAGCAGCACGTCAAGTTCGGCGAGCGCCAGCGCAGTCTGCCGTACCCTGCGAGCCTCTCCCGCAATCGCCGCCCGCAGTTCGGCGAAAATCCGTCGCTCGATTTCGACGATTTTCTCCTGCGCATCCAGAATCTTCGCTTCGTACTGCTTGAGCTCAGGTGTAGAGAAGCGCTCGGCATTTACCAGCGTCTGCCGCCGTTCATAATCAGCGGGAACCAGGCGCAGGTTCGACTTCGAAATCTCAAGGTAGTAGCCAAAAACCGAATTAAACCGTACTTTAAGCGACGAAATTCCCGTCCGCTCACGCTCTCGCTGTTCCATTTGAGCGAGAAACTGCTTGCCGTTTCGGGAGAGCTCGCGCAGTTCATCGAGCTCAGCATCGACCTTCGCTGCGACTACCCCGCCATCGACGAGCGAGAGCGGCGGCTCAGGAACGAGCGTGCGCTCGATGCGCTCGCGGAGATCGGACAGCTCATCGATTGAAGCGTGAAGCGATCTCACTTTTGCCGACGATAATCCCCCGAGAGCGGTGCGAATGGCTGGAATATTTCCGAGTGACGCCTGCAGCGCCACCAGATCGCGCGGGTTCGCGGTTTCGAGCGTCACCCGGCTCAGCAGGCGCTCTAAATCGAGGACACTTGCGAAGGCCTCTCGCAGCTCCGCGCGCGCGATCGTATGCTTCGTCAGCTCTTCGACCGCATCGAGCCGAGAGTTGATTTCGCTTTCCTCTAGAGACGGCCGCAGCATCCAGGCCCGTAGAAGGCGTTTGCCCATTGGGGTTCGCGTCTCATCAAGCGAGCGGAAAAGCGTGACTCCGGACTCGGATCCGGAATAGAGCGGCTCAATCAACTCGAGATTTCTGACCGTGACCGCATCGAGCACCAGCGAGCTTTGCCGTTCGTAGAACCCGATACGGTCGATGTGGTCGAGTGACGATGCCCCGCGCTGGGTGGAGCGAACGTAGTGAAGAATCGCCCCCGCGGCCGCCGCCGCCGCCGGTTTCCCTGCCAGGCCAAAGCCTTCAAGCGAGAGCACGCCGAAGTGGTTTTCAAGCAAGGGCAGGGCATGATCGGGAGAGAAGATCCAATCGTCAATCGGGGTGAGCGCCCAATGGCTCGGCGAGACCGGGGCGGGCGAAACGCCCGTTACCCCGCCTCTGACTTGAGGCTTCCGCAAATCAAACAGCGGCGCCGAGCTTGCGTAGAGAACTTCTTTGGGGCGCAGCTGCTCAAGTTCATTCTCGATCCTTCGTAGCGCGTCACGGCCGTCAGAATCCGTGCCCTGGAATTCGGTAGCCCGAAACTCACCGGTCGAGAGGTCGAGCGCCGCGAACCCGGCCACTTTTTTCCTTTCCAACCGCTCTCGGCCAGTGCTCTTTGAGGATGATTGCGGCTCTTGAATCACCACCACTGCGGCGAGAAAATTATTTTCTTCCGAACTCCCGGCATCGGCCGTCCCCGGAGTAATGACTCGCGTGACCTCCCGCCGAACGAGCTTTTTCGCCTCGCGCGGGTCTTCCATCTGGTCGCAGATCGCGACCTTATATCCGCGCCGGATGAGCTTCGCGATGTAACCTTCCGCCGCGTGATAAGGGACGCCGCACATGGGAATGGCGACACCCCTTTCCTTGTTGCGTGAGGTGAGCGTAATCTCAAGCTCTTTCGCCGCCACGACCGCGTCGTCGAAAAACATCTCGTAGAAGTCGCCCAGGCGGAAAAAGAGCAAGGCCGAAGGATGATCTTTTTTGATCGCCGAGTACTGCCGCATCAGGGGCGTCGAAGGTTCGGTCATGAGTAGCTGTGAGCGCTAGCCGTTAGCCCTTAGCTCGAACCAAGCGGTGTCCTGAAGCTAAGAGGCTAAGAGCTGAGGGTTTCGCGGATTATATCCTCCACTTTACCTGTGCCTCTCGTGGAAAACCGGTCCCTATCTACCATCGTGCGATAATTTCGCTCAGCAGCGGAATCGAAACTCCAACCGAGGCCCTCTTGGAACTCAGAAAAGACCCGCTCACCCGCTCCTGGGTGCTTACCGGCGATGATTTGCCTGAGAACGATCTTCCTGGGAACGATCTGCCGGAAACTGCGACGCAAGCTGCCACCGAGTGCCGCTTTTGCCCCGGCTCGCGTGCCCGCCTGCAAACGGTTTCAACCCGTTCGGCGATCGATGGCGGCCCGTGGTCGGCGCGGTCGATCGTTCACCCGAGCGTCATCTATTACGTCGAGGGCTCAGCCGAGCGGCGCGGCGAAGGCATCTACGACCGCATGGCTACGGTCGGGGCGCACGAGGTCTTGGTCGAGAATCCGCGTCATGACCGCCAATTGTGGCAGGCCAGCGACCAGGAAATTGAAGAGTTCCTCCTGCTCGCCGCCCAGCGCATCGAGGATCTCAAAGGTGATGCCCGGCTTCGTTACGTCAGCGTCTTCAAAAATTTCGGGCGCGGCTCGGGGCAGGAGTTCGAGCATCCGCACTCCGAGCTTGTGGCCACAACCTTCATTCCCCGGCGCGTGCTTTATGAATTGCGCGCCGGGCTCGACTACTTCAAAAAAAAAGAGCGCTGCGTCTTCTGCGATATCGTCTCTCAGGAGATGAAGTCCGGCCAGCGCGTGGTCGAAGCGCGCGGCGACTTTGTCGCACTTTGTCCCTACGCCACCCGCGTCCCGTATGAAACCTGGCTTCTCCCGCGGACGCACTCTTCAGCCTTCGAGCACTCGGCCTTGTCGCCCACTACCAGGCTGCGCGATCTGGCCGCGCTCCTGCGGCGCACTCTCGGTCGCATCCGCGTGGTCACCGAGCCCTTTCACATGGTGCTGCACACTGCGCCGAACCGCCTGCACCAGTCGGCCAGCCTTGGCTACTGGAAGACCCTCGATGAGGACTATCACTGGCACATCGAGATCCTCCCGATCCTCGCTTCGAAGCCGAAGTCTTATACGTTCAAGGAAGTCTATTACTCGCCGGTCTCGCCCGAAACTGCGGCCCGCCGGCTGCGGGAAGCTCCAGTTGAAATTTAAGTATTCTGCTTTTGCGGGCCCGCTTTTTGCATTCGGAATGTGCGCGAACTTGGCCGCCGAGAGTCCAACTTTTTATCGGGATGTCGCGCCAATTCTCGAGCGGCATTGCCAATCCTGCCATCGTCCCGGTGAGATCGCGCCTTTCTCACTCGTCACCTTCGCGGACACCAAGCCCTGGGCAATGGAAATCTTGCGAGCCATCGCAACTCGCAAGATGCCGCCCTGGTTTGCAGATCCATGCTGCGGACATTTTGCGAACGATGCTTCGCTCTCAAACCACGAAATCGAAAAGGTTTCTGCTTGGGTGAAAGCCGGAGCGCCTCCGGGAAATGAGAAAGGCGTGCCTTCTCCGCCACACTGGACTGATGGCTGGAACATTTCGCCGCCTGATCTGGTGCTTAAGATGCCGGTTGCGGTAAAGCTCCCGGCAACCGGCGATGTCGAATACACCTACGAGATTGTTCCAACGAATTTTGCCGAGGGCAAATGGGTGCGAATGTCGGAGCTGCGGCCAAGCGCGCGCTCTCACGTGCATCACGCAGTTGTTTACATCCGACCGCCCGAGTCAAATTGGCTGCGCGGCGCTCCCATTGGCGAGCCGTTTACCGCGTCAACCTTGGACGATCCTCATCTCATGCACGAGGCGCACGAGACCACGAGCGATCTGTTGCTCGTCTACGCGCCGGGGAGTTCGCCCGAAAACTGGCCAGAAGGCATGGCGAAATTCATTCCCGCGCACTCCGACCTGATTTTCCAGATGCACTACACGACCAATGGCCACACCGCGCGCGATCAGACTTCGCTCGGATTGGTGTTCGCAAAGCAGCAGCCGAAGCAGCGCGTGCTGACACTACAGCTTGCGAACGATCACGACACAATTCCTATTCCGCCAAATACCGACAACTACCGCGTCGAGGTCTCAGGCACGCTGCCGAACAATGCCACGCTGCTGAGTTTTTTTCCGCATATGCACCTGCGCGGAAAAAAGTTTGAGTACAACATCCTGCAAGCCGATGGGTCGCGCGAGACGTTGTTGCGTGTGAACTACGACTTCTATTGGCAGTTGAGCTATCGCCTGGCCGAGCCGCGCTTTCTACCGGCAGGAACGAAACTTGAAGCGGTTGCTTGGTACGACAACTCGCGAAACAATCCGCACAATCCCGATCCGAATAGCCCCGTCCAGTGGGGCGAGCAAACCTACAATGAGATGATGGTCGGGTTCTTTGACGTGGCCGTTCCAGCGGGGATGGACAAAGAACATTTCTTCCTTCGCTCTCGTGAGGCCGCTGCCAAATAAATACAAAAGCCCTTACTTTCTATCCGACCCCAGCCGCTCAAGGAACAAACAGATCGATTCAATCCCGCGATAGAAATTGGGAATATGAAACTTTTCGTTCGGCGCGTGCAGGTTGTCGTCGGGCAACCCGAAGCCCATCATCACCGAAGGAATTTTGAGCACGTCCTGAAAGTCGGTGACGATCGGAATCGATCCGCCCGAACGAATGAAAACGGTTTCTTTCCTGAACACATCGTGCAGCGCCTCGGTTGCCGCCTTGATGTATTTATTGTTTGTTCCTACAACGCACGCCGGTCCCTTGCTCCAGACTTTGACCTTGGTTTCGATTCCTTTGGGCGTGAGCTTCTTCACGTAATTCATGTAGCGCTTGAGAATGTCGTGGGGATCTTGATTCGGAACCAGCCGCATCGAGACTTTTGCCGACGCCCGCGCCGGAATTACGGTCTTCGCGCCTGCAGCGACGAACCCTCCCGGCATGCCGTGTACCTCAAGCGTCGGTCGCGCCCAGGTGCGGTAGAGCACAGAATATCCATGTTCTCCGGTGAGCTTGCTCGAACCGACCTCGGTTTTCCTGTAGTGCTCTTCATCGAAGGGAAGTTTTTTCCAAGCCTTCAACTCCGCGGCGGTCGGAGCTTTCACTTTGCTATAGAAACCGGGAATCAGGATGCGGCCCTTCGCGTCTTTCAACTTGCTGATGATCTCGACTAGCGCAAAGAGCGGGTTTGGCGCCGCGCCTCCATACATGCCGGAGTGCAGGTCGGTCTTCGCGCCCACGGCTTCGATTTCTGTATAAACCAGGCCGCGCAGTCCTACGCACAACGTCGGCAGGTCGGGAGCAAACAATTCCGTGTCGCAGACGAGCGCAAAATCGGCCTTCAGTTTTGCCTTCTGCTTGCGGACATATTCGGCAATCGACTCGCCGCCGACTTCTTCTTCACCTTCGATGAGAAACTTCACATTGATTGGCAGTCGGCCTTCGTGCCCGCGCATCAGCGCCTCGATGGCCTTCACCTCCATCCACAGCTGACCCTTGTCGTCGACAGCTCCGCGCGCGTAAACGTTGTTATTGCGTTCGGCGGGTTCAAAGGGCGGCGTGACCCATTCGTTCAACGGATCGGGTGGCTGAACATCATAATGCGCATAGCAGAGCACTGTCGGCCTGCTCGGCGCGTGCAGCCAATCGGCGTAAATCAGCGGATGGCCCTTGGTTGGTATGACCTCAACATTACTCATGCCAACGCGCCGGAGTTCGTTCGCGACATACTCCGCCGCGCGTTGCACATCAGGCTTGTGCTCAGGTGCGGTACTCACGCTGGGAATACGGAGCAGGTCCTTTAATTCACTCAGGAAACGCTGCTGGTGCTGGCGGGCATAGGCGACGGCAGGAGAGGCCATGGCTGGTCCTTTCGATAAAACGTCTCAGTATAGCGAAGGAAAAACTTCTCCACCACGGAGACACTGAGGCACGGAAACGGGTCACAGCGAAAAAGATGAATGCGCGCTGTACGAAGACGGCGAGGTCTTTGGTTGGTTTGGCGGCTTCTAAATTGCTTCTCTCCGTGACTCCGTGTCTCCGTGGTAATTTGTGCCCATAAAGCGCGCGGGAAAGAACGTCGCGAGGTCATGAGATAGAGGCCTGCGCAAGATTAGGTCCGTCATCACCCTCGCCGTAATTGGCGCAAGCAATATCCCATCCCGATAATGTCCGGTAGCGACAAAATATCCCCTGGTCGACGTCTCGCCCAGAATCGGTAGGCCATCCGGTGTACCCGGCCGCAAGCCCGCCCAGTTTTCGTGCTTTTTCGATTTCGCAAGTGCCGGGATCAGCTCAAGTGCCGCATGAACCAATTTTTGGATGGTATTCACTTCAACTCGCTTATCGTATCCTGCGTTTTCAAGCGTCGAGCCGATTACGATCCGGCCATCGCTGCGTGGCACCAGATACACATCGTCTCCGCGAACCACATGCCGCAAATTCGCGCCGCCTACCACCGCCAGCATCTGACCCTTTATCGGACGCACTGGAAACTTTACTGGCGAGACGCATCCAGCCCACGCACCTGCGCAATTGATCACCGTTCCCGCACAATACGAACTCTTCTCGGTGCGAACCCCTGTCGCGCAATCGCCAGAAACCAGCAATTCCTCGACCACCGTTCCCGATGCGATATCTACTCCCCGATGCCGTGCCGCCTTGATTACAGCCGAAACCAGAATCCGCGGATCGACACAGCGTTCGTCGAGATATGCAGCCAATCTTCCTGCTATGTTCGATCCAGGGAATGCCGCTCCTCCGGTGCTCACCATTGGCGCGCGCGCCTGCATGAACTCTCGCAGCAGCGAAGCAGAAACAGAAGGTTCAAGCGAGCTCAATTCGTCGAGTGTGAGTGGTTTTGCAGCGGCGGGAAAATTTCCTTCGTGCGAAATCAGAATTGTCCCCTGATCCCGCAGATCAACGTTGATCCCGGATTCGTCTTGGAGTTCGTGCACGAACTCCGGGTACATGCGCGCGCTCTCGGCCGCAAGCGGCTTTAACGTCTCGGGAAACTCAGTTCCAGAGGCCGCCAGCATTCCCGCCGCAGCCCATGAAGCTTCTCGCCCCAGCTCTCCGCGTTCCACAACCAGAACCTTCAACCCTTCTTTGCGCAGAGATATCGCTAGCGAGAGCCCAATAATTCCGCCGCCGATAACGATTGCGTCCCAGGATTTCACTCAGAAAATTGTAAAAGAAGGCGAGAGCCGGTGTTGCGCGTCGACTATCCGCGGCAGGCTCTCGCCTGATTCCCCGTCGGTGAATCTAAGCGACCGACCGGATTTCGGAGCGCGATGAACCTTTCTTATTCATGATCCCGATGGCGAGTGGAACCGTGGTAAAAGCTCCAACCGCCGTCAGCGCGAAGCCAGCAGCTTTCATCGCATCTTTGCTCAGGGCTCTTGAAACCAACATGCCTATTCCCACACCAAGTGCAATGCGGGTCCCGGTCCAAAGGATCATTTCTGGCAGAGCAATGTTCCGCTCAATCATTTTCTTACTCCTTTTGAAAGATTTTGATTTTGGATGCAGGGCTGAGGAATGAGGTGCCGTGAAATTCAACTTGGCCTTTAGTTACCCCTTTAGACGGCGCAGGTACTCGACGATTTCTTCTTGGTTCCAATCGACGGCGCCAATGAACTTGCGGCGAATGATCCCATTGCGGTCGATAATGTAAGTCTCTGGAACTTTATACGTGCCATATTTGGAAGATACCGGCGCGATTACTCCCGTATCCGTCTTTTGTCCTGCCTCGCGCACCGTCAGAAAATCGACGTTGTGATCTTTCAAGAATTTGTGGTAGTCGTCGGCATCGTCATCGACGCTGACCGCTAGTATGGTGACGTCCGTTCCCCGAACCTTCTTCTGTAAGCCGACCAGCGACGGCATTTCCTCAATGCAGGGCGGGCACCAGGTCGCCCAAAAATTCAGCACGACGATCTTTCCTCGAAACTGGCTCAATGAGACGCTATGGTCAGCATCTTTTATCGTGAAATCCGGCGCGGGAATGTTGATGTCGGTTGGCTTGGAATGAGCATAACAACCTGAGAGCAAGAGGGCCGCAGCGCACGCTAAAGCGATGGTAAAAGGACGCACCTCAATATAATAAACGTTCACCATTCGTTGACTCGCTCGGTCGCTTCAAAATTACAGGCTGTCATTCCGAAGCGCCAGCGAAGCGGGAAGCGAGTAATCTGCTGTTCTGCTGAGAGAAGCACTTCTCGATTGCTGAAGTATTTTTGGAATTCAATTGCTCGGCAAAACACCATGACTGCTAACCGCAATCCTTTCGTTTCCGTCATCGTTCCCGCGCGAAACGAAGAATCGTGTCTCGGATCGTGTCTCGAATCGCTTGCGGCACAGACAGGCATTGATTACGAAATCATCATTGTAGATGACGCTTCAACCGACCGAACAGCCGAAATTGCACGTTCATTTCCCGGCGTGCGAGTCATCGAAGCAGGGCCGCTGCCTGAAAACTGGACCGGCAAGAACAACGCCATGGCAGCAGGTGCCAAAATCGCGAAAGGAACGTGGCTACTCTTTACCGACGCTGACACAATACACAAACCCGGTTCTCTCGCCCGAGCTGTCGCCGAAGCCGAGCAGCACCGCGCCACTCTGCTTTCCTATTCTCCCGAGCAGGAGGTCCGCTCATTCTGGGAGAAGGCTGTCATGCCAGTGATCTTTGCCGAACTGGCGTCAACCTATCCCCCGAAAAAGGTAAGCGATCCCAGTTCGCCGATTGCCGCAGCGAACGGCCAATACCTGCTGATCTCACGCGAAGCATACGATGCGGTCGGCGGCCACACAAGGATCGCGAGTGATCTGCTCGAAGATGTTGCGATGGCTCGGCTGGTGAAATCCGCCGGGCGCAAGATTTTCTTCCGCTACGGTGGCGACGCCGTCCGGACGCGCATGTACCGCAGTTGGCCACAAATGAAAGAAGGCTGGACGAAAAATTTGGCCATATTGTTTCCGCGTCCGCGCGTACTGGGCCTTTTCCGAGGGATTGAATTTCTTCTAATTGCGGGGAATGTAATCGCCGCAGTTGCCGCCAGGTTACTCGGGCGTCAAGATGTCGCCGTCGCCACAGGCTTGCTCGCGTTTTTGCTGGTCGCGTCTTTTTTCCTACGCGTCCAACGCGCGCATTTTTCAGCGCTGTCGAATGTCCTTGCGCTCCTAGGCTTGCCAATAGTTGCGTATCTGCTGTTTCGCTCGGCCGTACTCCACAGAAGGCACGCTGTGACCTGGAAGGGAAGAAGCTATGGTCAGCCATACGGCAAGGCAGGAGGTCTCTCATCACAGCTCCGTAGGGGCGGCATGTAAGTAGCCCAGCAAGTCAGTGCTGGGTAGACCACAAACAAGAGGTGAGTCCCGGGGGAACGGCAGAAGCACTGGCCGCTTCAAAACCTGACCACCGACGAACTATCAATCAGCACGACCTCGAATCAAACAGCGCCATCTCTTTTGCTGTGGGTGGCTCGAAGATCTCAGCCCACTCCAGAATATCTTCACGAGTAACTGCCGGCGATTCTCGATTACGAGCCTGCACCGTCTCCAATAACACATCAATGGGTGCATCTAAATACTGAAGTCACTCGTCGCTCCTGATACTCAGGAAATAGCGTTCTTCGCGGCCTGTCAACGGTTGCCGTTACAATAAGGGTTGCGTTGAAAAGGGAACTAACGCCACATTGCTCTACCTGACCCGCAAAGCTGAATTCGCCGCATCGCACTACTACCACAATCCGGAGCTCTCTCCAGAGGAGAACCAGCGCCTGTTCGGCAAGTGCAATAACCCGAACGGCCACGGCCACAATTACTTGCTCGAGGTTACGGTAAAGGGCGAGGTCGACCCGCGATCTGGATTCGTTGTCGACCTGAAACAGCTTAAGGAAATCATGAACCGCGAAGTGCTCGATGCCATGGACCACCGCTTCCTGAACAAAGAAGTCCCGGAATTTGCCACGCGCATCCCAACCACCGAGAACTTGGCGATTGCCATCTGGCAACGGCTTGAACCGAAGATGACGAATGCGAAGTTGCATCGCGTCCGCGTGTACGAAAACCATGACTTATTCGTGGACTTTTATGGAGAAGCCTGAGTAGTTGTGTATGCACCACACTGCGTCATCCCGAAGCCCGGCGCTTTTCAGCCGAGCGAGGAATCTAGCGTGGATCGCCTCTCAACGGTGGTTGTTCGCGCAAGGTCCCTCGTTCTGCTAGTCAAAAGCAGGATTTCGGGATGACTCTCCTGAAATCGAGCAGCAATTTCGCGTTGTCGGGTCCCACAATGAACTCAGTCGCAAAATGACCAATTAGCAAATGCCAAAAGCCTACCTCTCTCGCCGCTACCGCTTCTCAGCCTCCCATCGCCTGCACAACGATGCGATGTCCGACGCCGAAAACCGCGCCACCTATGGTAAGTGCAACAATCCGCACGGGCACGGCCACAACTATGTGCTCGAAGTTACAGTAAGCGGCCGGGTGAATCGCAATGGGATGGTCTGTAACCTGGTCGATCTCGACAATTGTGTGAACGGCGAAGTTGTAACCAGATTCGATCTGGAAAATCTAAATATGTGCAGGGAATTCCAGGATGCCGTACCCACGACCGAGAACCTCTGCACCCTGATTTATGACATTTTGAAACGAAAGTTCCTCCAGGCACATCTGGAAAGGGTACGGCTGGAAGAAACAATGATGAACTCATTTGAATATTCCGGCACGTAGTTGCTGTCATTCCGAACCGCTTCAGCGGAGAGGAACCTGCTTTTGAACAAAATGAAACCAGCAACCGAAACTCCGACCCTGACCTCCGCGACGTTTGAAGACCTCGTCAAAGAGATGCTCGTTCGTCTCGGCGAAGATCCGCAGCGTGAGGGATTGCTGCGCACGCCGGAGCGCGTCAAGAAAGCGTTTCAATTTCTTACCAAGGGCTACAACGAAGACCCCGAAGCCCTGCTGAAGAACGCGCTCTTCACCGTTACCTACGACGAAATGGTGATTGTGAAAGACGTAGAGATGTTCAGCCTGTGCGAGCACCACATGCTGCCTTTTTTTGGTAAGGTGCACGTTGCATACATTCCCAACGGCAAGGTCATAGGCCTCAGCAAAATTCCGCGGCTCATCGAACTCTTCTCGCGCCGTCTGCAAATCCAAGAGCGCCTGACGACTCAGATTGCGGAGACAATCCAAAAAGTGATCCAGCCCCAGGGCGTCGGAGTTGTTATCGAGGCCCGCCATCTCTGCATGATGATGCGAGGAGTCGAGAAGCAGCACTCGGCAGCTGTTACTTCTTCAATGCTCGGCTGCTTCCGCCACGAGCAGGAGACCCGGCAGGAATTCTTGTCCCTTCTCCGCCAACGCCCTAACGGGATCTAGAAATTTGAATTATGGGGTGATGCAATCATTTGGAAATCACCCGATGATCCAATCGCTTAATCTCCACTAAATTTCAGCTTGCATTTGTCGGCTGTTCTGGGCTAAGTTGGCTGCAACTTGGCGCCTCTCGCATCTTAGGCCGCCAGGAGCAACTGATGCCGCTCCGACTCGCAGTAGTCCTCGTCTGCCTTGGTTTCGCGTTCTCGACCTTACCCCTTACGTCGCAGGTCTCTAATGTTGTTTCGAACTCTCAGGGAACAGCCGGCACGACGCCCAAAATCACCTCCAGCCTTCGCAGTTACCACGACGGCAGCATTCGCGACCTGGGTGCGATCGGCACGCGTAACATCGGGTGCAATCGCGGAATCGGCAATTGGTACAGCCTTGAGCGCCAGATTTCAATGGGTAAAGAGTACTCCGATCAAGTTGAATCCACATCGAAACTGATCACCGACCCTGAGATCACGGAATACGTGAGTCGGATCGGTCAGAATCTGGTCCGTAATTCTGATTCCCTGGTCCCGTTCACGATAAAAGTGATTGAGTCTGACGATGTCAATGCGTTTGCCTTGCCGGGTGGTTTCTTCTACGTGGATTCCGGCCTGATTCTTGCGGCGGACAACGAAGCTGAACTGGCAGGAGTCATGGCGCACGAAATCGCACACGTTGCTGCCTGTCACGTAGCCCGCCAGAACACGCGCGGCAAGATGCTCAATATGGCAGCAATTCCAATGATGATGATCGGCGGCCCAATTGGCTATGCCGGTTACGAGGCTTTGACCTTGGCAACGCCACTAACTTACCTGAAGTTTTCGCGGCATTTCGAGTCGGAGGCGGATTTTTTAGGCATACAGTACATGTACAAAGCCGGTTACGACCCTCAAGCGCTCACCGCCTTTTTTGAAAAAATCAAAGGTCTCGAAAAGAGCAAAGAAAGCGTAGTCGCGAAGGCATTCCGAACCCATCCGCAAACACCCGACCGGATCGAGAAGACGCAAGCAGAAATCAACACTCTATTGCCGGCGCGAGATGAATACAAAGTAGACACATCGGAATTCGAGGAGACAAAGGTGCGCCTGGAAAACTTCGAAAATCGGGGACACCTCAACTTCGATAAGACAATCCATCCGGCTTTACGCCGACGAGAACTGGGTCCCGGCCAAAACTAATTGCCCCGCGCAGCGGTTGGTTTTACGGATTGCCCTGTGCACCGGAAGCATATTTTCCGGCAGCCAAATCCTTTACCAGCTCCAAATCTGCTTCGAGGAAATCGAATAAAGGTAGCTCGGTCGGCTTCGCCCAACGGATCTCGCGGAAGATTCGGTTCTCGAGTTCCCGGCTGTATTTGCGAACGTCATAGAAGCGCAATTCCACCGCATTGCCCCTTGAGTATTCATGTCGAATATGGGCGACCTCATCCCCCACTACCGCGTCAATTCCCAATTCTTCTTCGAGTTCCCGGCGCAGCGCGTCGCGAGGCTGTTCGCCCTCCTCGATTTTGCCGCCTGGGAACTCCCATTTGAGCGGCATCGTCTGGTGTCTGGTCCGCTGGCAAACCAGCAGGTTGCCATTCTGCCAGATCAAAGCTGCGACAACACGTTTCATAGAAATTCGGTAATTGAGTGACCTGGTAATCGAGTAATTTAACAGATAACAATCAGCAGCCAGGTAACGTTTTGGTCTCACGTCCCGCGGCAATTACCGAACGGCAAATTGCGCAATCACGAAATTGTTTTATGGATTTGTCTCATCCCATCCGTTAACGAAAAATAGCCAGGATGAATCGCGGCGGCAAGCGCATGCAGTCCGCGGACTAATGTCGGAGCTGGCGTGTTCAGGTATTCATCACGAATGCAGTAGACCTGGGCATTCTTCACAGCAGGAATGCTTTCCCAGCTTCGCGTTGCCATCATTTTCTCCAGCGGAACCCGTTCACCAGCCCCGCACCACGCCGCGATAAGGACATCAGGCGAATGCTGCTCGACCTCTTCCCAGGAAATCTGAGCGCCTGCTTTTCCGATAAAGTCACCGCCCGCTGCTTCCACCAGTTCCGCCACCCAGGGTTGTGAAGCGATCAGTGGCTTGCCCCATTCTTCGCAGAACACGCGTCGCTTTGGCAGATTCTGTGTACGCGAGCGGACGCACTCGACCTCGTTGCGCATTTTCTGAGCCACTTGGAGTCCCTCGTGCGCCGCGTCCATAACTCCAGCTATAGCCGCAATGTCCATATAAATGTCATCGAGCGATTTCGGAGCCAAGCCGAGGAAGCGCGCGCCGCACTTCATGATCTGGGCAATTGCCTTCTCCTGATATGGCACAGATGCAATGACAAGATCCGGATGAAGACCGGCAATTTGCTCCGCCTGAGCTGTCCATGAATCTGCCACAATCGTGACAGCCATTTCAGAAATTTCCGGACACACGTCCCGGCAATATTTCGTGGCACCAACAAGAGATGCCAGCTTACCGACGTCGCGAAGAATCACGGTGGCGCTCGGCTGCAGCGAAACCACGCGCCGAGGTGCATAGGTCATTCGCCTAGTATTGCAGACAATGGAGAAGTAAGAAGTCAGTGTGCGGAACAAAAAAAATCAGGATGCAGAAGTCAGGATTCAGAGGTAAAAAGCAAGGGCGATTCCGTATCTTGATTTTTGCTTTTTACTGCTGTACTCCGAGCATTCTGTTCATTCTGCATTTCTCGTAAGATATCCCCGTGTACTCTCCCCAGGTCCTCGATCATTTCGAGCATCCACGCAACCCCGGCGTGGTAGAGTCTCCCGATGTAATCGCCCAGGTAGAAAACCCGGTCTGTGGCGACGTTCTTAAGCTCACCGCGCGCATTTCGCAGCAACGAATTTTGGAAGTCAAATTTCTGGTGAAAGGGTGCGTTCCTGCGATGGCTTGCGCATCCGCGATCACGGAATTAGTGGATGGCAAGACACTCGCTGAAGCGTCCGCGCTCAAGCGCGAAGAACTCATTTGCCACTTAGGCGGCCTGCCCGAGGCTTCGACTCACGCCAGCCATCTGGCCATGGACGCTCTCGGGATGCTCATCAGTCAGCTTTAGAAATCAGAACATCCTTCTATGTGACGTACTGTGTGCTCCTTCGTGCCCTTTGTGGCTGTTGAGCTTTAGCCGAGCCACTGCGGATTCTGGTACGTTCCGTCGAAATTGTGGGTGGTCTTGTACTGTTCGAATTCGCCTTTCGCGGCAACTGGAGCGGTCTTCGCAAGCACGGCGGCAACCTCTGCTTTACTCATAGGCTTGAAGCTTCGAGCCGCATCCAGCGCTTGCTGCAATACCTGCATGGAATCACATCCCGTGATCACGACGCTGGTCGGCAGGTTCATCGCGTAATGCAGGCATTCAATCGGAGTCGCTGTCTTGCTTTGCAAGATGATCTTGTCGGCCATCGATTTCATTCCGAGCACGCCGATGTTGTGTTCGACGAGAACGGGCAGGGTCTTTTTCTCAAAGCTGTCGTAGTGGGCATCCATGACGTTCAACGGCATTTGCACCGTATCGAAGGTGAAGTTGTGCGCGAACGCTGTTTCGAGCATCTTGTTGTGAATCTCAGGACTCTTGTGGCCCGTGAATCCGATGTATCGAATCTTTCCTTGTTTTTTCGCTTCAATAGCCGATTCCATTCCCCCACCCGCCGCGAAGATGCGGTCGGGATCGGTGTCGCGAATCACCTCATGAAATTGCAGCAGGTCAATGTGGTCAGTTTGTAGCCGCCGAAGCGAGTCGTTGATTTGTTGCGCGGCGGCTGATTTGGTGCGGCCGTCAATCTTCGTCATCAGAAACGCCTTCTGCCGGTAGCCATCGCGCAGCGCTTTTCCCATACGTATTTCGCTCTCACCGTTGTTGTAGTCCCAGCAGTTGTCGAGAAAATTCACGCCATTGTCGAGCGCAGTGCGAATAATCCGAATGGCGTCTTGCTCCTGGACCGACGGCGCTCCGATGTGGAAACCGCCTATACCAACCATCGAGACCTTCTCGCCAGTGTGTCCGAGAGTGCGACGCGGGATCGGCGAATCAGAGGCTCGCGATAAATGCGGATTGAGAGAAGCAGTAAAGCTCACCGCAGCCGACTTCTTCAGGAAATCTCGACGGTCCATGCCTTACCTCCGGAGAACCTTTGGATGCATGCTAAGCGAGGAGAACACCGGACGAAAAAAATCACACCCGGCAGGGAAGTTGTCCCTGAATCTTGGGTATGAGAATCTGGAGCGGGAGACCGGGATCGAACCGGCGACATCCAGCTTGGGAAGCTGGCGTTCTACCGCTGAACTACTCCCGCTCGGACCGAAAGTAAGCTCATGATAACACCAGAGTTCCGAACTTTCTTTACCAAAATACGAAGAGCCTAGATGCCCTGCTCAGGCGAAGGCAAGACTTTCCTGGACGGGAACGACGTTCGAACTGCAATCACGCTGATTTGCGGCAATTGATTAATGCAATCAGGCGTTATCACACATTGACCACCGAAACCGTGCGGGTTGGCAGAACGAAACCTAGCAGAGTTCCTTTCGCACACTGTCGAATCTGCCAGTGGCCGGTGTTGTCGAGGCGTGAGAGAAGTGGTACTGAATTCACCCTGTGGACGTTCGGATGCGAGAGCGACGAAACGGCAACCATAACTAACAAATCAGAGGAGCCGTCCGTGTTGTCGCGGATGCTTACACTTGGGCAGAGATTTTCTATCTAGACTCTCCGACGGATTACCGTGAGTGCATTTCCGTCCCACAAATAACGTCTCCGAATGACGAAATAACAATGCTGGACGATAAGTTTTGTTGGCCATCGTTGAGCCAGTGGCGTTCCATGATGAAACGCGCCTTTGCCCAATTTCCTCACATCTTCAGTCGATAAGGTCGATATATACACCTCTCGCATATTTCGACGCCATCAGGCGGACATAATGTCCTTCGTGCTCTTCAAGTATGTCGGGATTGTCCACATTCCAGGCCCTCTGCTGGGTTACAAACCTCAGTTTGTTGCCATCTTGAACGGTGCCCGATCATGGTTGCAGCCCGAGCTCGCCTGAACCTTACGTGGTGCGTGAGTGCGAACATCGGGCGTGAGACCGGCAGCGCTCACTACAAAGCACATAGACAGAATGACTAATAGAAAGGATTTCATGGAGGGAACCACGGTTTCAAAACGACTAATGTTTCGTCGCTCTTGGCCGAGAAGGCGGAGGTTAACCGCCTTCTCGTGCGAAAAGCTTACAGTTCTACGCTGCTGCGTGAACGGCAACCTTATGGCAGGTCGAGGTGACCACATCAGAAGTCTGAACCTTGGGGGTTCCCTCGATAAACCGCGCCATTGTCTTCAACACTTCCGGATAGGTGTTGGTGTTGTAAGTTTCCGCATCGGTCTTATTTTCCCAGAGACTGATTGCAGTAACATCAACTCCGTCAGGGCCAGCGAATGTGATTTCGTCCCTGAAACCGTTCTGTCTACGAAGCAAAGGAAGGATGTCCTTCTCAAAAGTTCGCGTGTAATCGGAAAGCATATTAGATTTCAGATGAATCGAGACATTGCGTGCAAACATGGGCAACCTCCTTAGGGTTGGGGCTGCTAAGAGGTAGAACTTCAGATGGGCTGACTTAGTTCAGGGAACCTGAAAGAGGAGAAGGTGTTAACCACCTCAACTACAAGCCTAGTCTGATGCCGTTCGAGTGTCAAGGCGACTAGTTCCTAAGTCTTGCGGTTGGGCACGAATATTGAAACAGGCGATAGCGCTGAAAAAGGCCCGGCTTCTGCGTCGACGAGTGATATGGGGATTTAGCGTCAACTACGAATATGGTTGTCACTTTCCGAGTTGCCGACGATCCGGGATCAAAGTGACGAAGAGCGTGTCAGGACTGATTTTCGCTCTTCCAGAATCTCGCGGAACTTTCCTGCCTTGCTCAACAAACGCGTGCCCCGCGTGCCGAACAAAAATGAGGAGGGGTGACGCGAGTCGGCGGCCATTGTGTTCACGGCGAAGCCTAAATCAGTCTAGACCCCCTCGACGTGTGGGCGCCTGGTCAATATCGGCCACATTAATGAAATAGTGCGAGCCAGAATCACTCTTGAGAAATGCCTGGAGGGTTGAGGGCACAGTGCCCCAGTTTCACAGCTGATGCAAAACCTGGGGCCTTGGCAACACGTCGAACTGCTGCGTCCGTCCTACTTGGCTACGGAACTGTGACCGGCAACTTGTTTCCACACGCCGTTCTGCCGGACGAAAGTATCGGTACTGAGCACAGTCTTGACGCGGTGTTCGCCCCGGACCATTCCATCATACGTATCGGTGTAGGTCGCGATCGCGGTGTCGTTGTTGTAGATGCGGACTTTGAGACCGCTGATCTGTTCGCTGTTCATTTTATTATTGGCCGAGTCTTTCGCATCTGCCATTACGGATTCCTTCGTTGTCCAGATTCCACCGCTGAAGCCGCCGGTCCAGTCGTCGGCGTAATTCTTCTCGACGAAAGATGAATCTCCAGCAAGATTAGCTTTTACAGCATCGTTCTCAAGCTGGGTGATGGCTGCAACCGCCTGATCATTTGTGGGTTGTTTTTTTGCTACGGCGAGCGGGCTCAAAACGGCCGATACCACGATTGAAGCGAGGAGCGTAAGCATGATTCTTTTCATGTTGATGTGATCCTTCACGTCGTGCGTGACTAAGGTGGGAAAACTTCAGATGGGCTGACTTAGTTCAGAGGATCTGAAAGAGTGGAAGAACGTACTCGCTCACGAACCACTGTAGGCTTCCGGCTCTTGTTTGTCAAAGGAAAGGAAAGGCTGGTAGTGGTGCAGTTTGAAATCCACAGGGCTATGAATCCGCATCAGCCTGTGGGAAACTTAAGAACATGAATAAGCCGCATTTGGTTATCGCGCAAGGCGAACACGGCATTGGTCTGCGTGGGCGGTGCTCATCGTGTCCAGAAACCGTGTTTGATGTCATCGCAATTGCTAGAGAGCACAATGAGGCAGTTCTGCGGGCTGCATTCGATGTCCACTTTAAGAGCATTCATTTGCGCGAGGACATTAGCCAAAGCGCAGCTCGAATTGTGAAAGAGGCTACTTCCTGAGTAGGTCTGCTTCGAACTCCGCCAAAATCTTCAGGTGTTCATCAGTTGAAAGTGGAGCTTGCGAGAAATATTTGTTCTCGCTGAATGGAGTATCCGCCCGTCGCTGAATGGAAAAGTCAGAAATCGGAAATTGACGTATCGTTCTGTCGAATCCCCATCCAAGATAATTAGGGCTAAACGCGAAGTCAGAGCCTTGAATTCGAGAGACGGCTGCCGTCACTTTGTTGCTGACGTTGCGTAGAGCTGGATGCACAGCGTTGAAATCGGCATCGCTGTAAAAGGTGATTTGGTTAAGGTATGCCCATCGCTTCACCATGTCGGGCGCATAATTCAGCCCGACTTCCTTCTTGAGCCATTCGAACGATTTTTCAAGAATTGATTTCGCGTCATCCGTGGATGAGCGTACATCTAAGCCGACACCGTTGAACCAAATTGTCAACTTGTCCACGCCAATGTCATCAAACGAGCCTTCCAGGAATTCGACACCCTTTGTTTCGTCGAATTCGGCAGCCGTTTGTGGGTATTTGGCAAAGCCGAAACGACTAACTATCATTTCAGCGACCACCGGCAGCCGAATTTTGCCGCGTGGGTTGAGATCGTTCATTTCAACGAAGGCGATGACCCTAGCCAATAGCACTGCTGAGAGCCGCATTGTTTCCTCCTAGTGGTTGCGGAGCAGAAATTGTCATGCTTTCCTGCTTTTTACGGCTTACAGCCATACGCAGCATGTGCTCTTGAAACACGTCCGCGCCAATGACCGCGTCAGTTCTGGCCGTTGCGCCCTGTGCTGGGTTTTCTGCTTCACTCGGCTTCTTGTGAAAAAAATTGTCATCCGCGAATTTAGTTCTTTCGAGTGCATTTCTGCCAAAGGTTTCTAATTCAGGCACTAGACTGGAAAAAGATTCGAACTTTACTGACAGCCTCAAATCAAAGGCTCTGGCAAGTCGGCGGAGTGTATTGATACTCCATGAAGAATAGTTGATGTCCTCCAACACTGCGATGCGTGGCTGCGCCATTCCAGTCAAGATCGCGAGGTCTTTCTGCGTTAGGTCTTGCTGTTCCCGAAGAACCTTGATCTGTGTAGCAATGTACGTATTCAGGGATTCATCAGCATAGACGTGCCGAAATTCCTTATCGTGGAAATCGTTTCGGAGATTAGATCGTAAGTCGCTCATGAATACACCTTCTCAGCCTGTCGCTGATAATTTCTTGCCGATACTGTTCTGCAGTTTCGAGCGTGCCAGCAGGTAATTTGTCGTCCGATTCAAATGCTCCGAAGAGCAGCGTGTACTCGGTTTCCATGCTGATTGGCCCTTTGCAAAGAAACAATCGGGCAGCCACATTCCCATTGACTTTGATCTTGTAGAGATGTCGCGAATTGTGAATAGGGCCAGCCAATCCAGGGCATAACTCGTGTCCGCTTTCCGCCAATTTGTCAATGCGCTGAGTGAGCCGAATCAGGTCTCTCTTTTGAAGTCGCCCACACCACTGCTTAATCACGTTTTCACCGCGCCTACTCACGTAATCGTACAGTTCCCAAGGCATAAGTATAACAAAATTATTATTTTTGTGCTTGACCAAAGTAATATAATAATTTTATTATATACACAGGTCAACAAGAAAATGAACCGCCTTCCAAGCCACAAACAATCGCAGGTCGTAGCTGCTCTGGTTGAGGGTGCCTCAGTTAATGCGATTTCCAGAATGACTGGGGTAGCGAAGCATACCATTCTTAAGCTCTTGAAAGATATGGGATGTGCTTGCGCGGCCTACCATGACGCCCATATCCGGCAACTGCGGGTAAAGCGAGTTCAATGCGATGAAATATGGGCCTTTGTCTATTGCGAAGCAGAAAAACGTCACAGCCGAACAAATGGAGCAAGGTGCGGGTGATGTTTGGACGTGGACGGCAATTGACGCTGAAACAAAACTCATCGTTTCGTACATGCTCGGAGATCGCGGCGCAGGCACGGCTTACAAATTCATGCAGGACTTAGCTTCTAGAATCGCTAGTCGCATCCAGTTAACAACAGACGGGCATCGCGTTTACGCTGATGCAGTTGAAGATGCCTTTGGTGCCGATATTGACTACGCCATGCTCGTAAAAATCTACGGTGCATCAAATGACAGCCCTGAATCGCGCTACAGTCCCGCGACGTGCATCGGATGTCGCACTGGCGTTCTCGCAGGTAATCCAGATCCGAAATACATCAGCACATCATTTGTCGAAAGAAGCAATCTCTCAATGCGAATGGGGATGCGCCGTTTCACGCGATTAACGAACGCTTTCAGCAAGAAGTTAGAAAATCACGGCCATGCCGTAGCTCTGTATTTCATGCACTATAACTTTTGCCGAGTACACAAAACGCTACGGGTTACCCCTGCAATGGAAGCTGGTTTAACCGATCATGTTTGGACAGTTGAGGAGCTGGTCGCGCTGTTGACGCCTAGCGTCCCTGTGCTGCAATAGCCGAGCCTTTTTCGGCACCTTTGAAACGGGCTTCGGTTGTCGATTGATTGTCGTCTGGGCGCAGGGGGGTCGATTGCGCGGGAATTCGCTTCTTGCCTCCCTGTTCTTTCCGTTTGGCATCGAAACCCCACCAAATCAGAAACGCGCTGCCAAGTCCGAAGATTATCCATGGTATGTAAATCATTTTCCTGTCCCCATTTTGATGCCAATGTCTATAAATATCAAGCCAGCTATCGCAATCCCGCCCGCTATTAGCGAATCGTTCTCGCTAATTGGACTGCTTTTCACCAGCGTATCTAAAGGCGCAAACACGAAAAATAAGATGCCAATATCGCGTAGAACCTCACCAACCAACTCGTATGTTTTCTTTGCAGCCACGGTCGCACATTGTACCCGCTCGGAAGGCAAATACAATGCCACTCTTAGGGGTGGCTTAAATCAAACTGCACCACTACCGAAGGGCTAGCCAGTCTTCTGCAAACCACACGCTTGGCGCTTGCGATCACTCTCCGCGATGTTCACAGGGCAAGCATGAAATTGCCGGAGGCTTCGAAACCAAAGGTCCATTCTGCTTGCAAGCTCGCCTGCAAACAAAAATACTATACTTCGTGGATCACGGGCAATCCGGAAGCTGGACCGGTACCAGCATCATGACCGCGCGGTATTTCGCTAAGTCCAGGTCGTTACTAAGTGCGTAGTTTTGGTCGCCGATGTTGCCTTTGATAAGTCCCAGATCGATGAAGCCGGAGCGCTGCACGGTCGCTATGTCTTTCGCATCTGCCCGAATCGTAACTGAATTCCCGTGATCCACTTTCTTGCCGACCTTGTTGGTGTCGTCTGTTGCGACCATTTTTCTGTGGCAGTTCGGGTTAGGTGGGAAATTTATCTCGTGGGAGTGCCGACGCAAAGTAGCCCGCTACCGGGCTAAGGGGCGGGGCGCGAGGAGCGGCGCGGTGTGTGCCAAACGTTGTTACGGGGTTGCTCTTGTTTGGCGCAACACCGGCGCATGAGCTCGAGAATCGATTTGGTTCTCCAACGGCAGAGGCGAATTGTGGTGCTTCGAGCGGCTTACCGGTTGACTGAACCTTGTCCGGAACCTTGCCCGCTATATCCCTTCTCGTATCCCTGAATATAGGCCTGGCGGTACGATGCTTTGAACTGCTCCTTGCTGCCGAAGCTGGAACTGTAACCGCGGTCGCCTTCCTTGTAATCATGATGCTTCGTGGCGCGAGAGCTGTGTCCCGCCTGCCGATCCTGCAGACCTTGGTTGGCACCATCTTGAAATCCATTCTGGGTCGCTAAATTGCCGTTGGAATCAGCTCGGGTGCCATACTGATCGTTCTGTCCGTTATTGTCCCGATCGGCATCGCGGCCGTTTTGATAGCCTTGATCGTATCCAGACTCGTAGGCACGGCGATCGTCCGCATTATTCGGTTGCAGGCGATACTGGTGAGCCTGATTGTTCGCGCGGTCGGCTTGCCCGTGGCTCAGGCCTTGCTGGTACATGAGGTTGTTTGCGTTGTCGTTGCTATAGGGACGGCTGTTGTTCTGGTCTTGCTGTGATTGCTGCGCAGCTGTGATCTGTGGCGTGACGAGGATGGTGAGCGCGAGTACAAGACCAAATATCCATATCGCTTTTCTTCTATTGAGATTCATATGAGACTCCGTATCGTGCAGTTGAGAACGTGAGAAAACGACATCGGCACGATTTGCCGATTAGGAACGAAAAAAGGTTGGAACGAGCGGCTGTGTCGCCCTCCTCGCCTGGGATGCAACCCCAGTTATCCGCCCTGTTAGGACGCTACCAAATGTGCCTGCCGAAGTCTGTGCGAGATTGCTCACATTGGTGTTTTGCAAAGAAGAAACGGCGAAGTGCCATCTCACTGAACTCGGTCGCCAGACCCCGGCTATACCAATACCTAGCCCACCAATGAAGAGCAGGCCTCCAATTCGAAATATTCGAAGCAGCAACGGATCGTAGAACGCAAAGCGATGGACTTGGGTGTAGGCAATTGTTGAAAGAGCCAGAGGCCAGAAAAGACTCGCAAGAATAAGGGCTACGAGAGAAAGGACCGGTGATGCGCTTCAAAGTCTCGGTCGCCGAATTCACCGTAGCCATCCCCACATCAGTGATATTGGCGCAGTCGCATACGTCACGACGAAGAAAAGCTAATTCCTATTTGACTGGAAGTGCTCCCGTTTACTGCGAGCTTTGGTGCTGCCGATATCGGACGTTACACCCTGGTTGGAACGAAGGGAACACTGACTGCCGATCCAGGATACGAATACGCGGAAGGTATCAACCTTGAAACTAAAATTTCCGGCCATTCTAAGACGCGAGCCTTTGCAACACGGGACCAGTTTGCTGCGGAAGTGCTGTATTTCTCCGATTGCATTTTGAAAGATAAAAAGCCAGAGCCATCTGGAGAAGAAGGATTGGCGACGTTCGGATTGTTGAGGCAATCTACAAGTCTGTGCGAAGTGGAAAAATTGTAAGCTTCCTCGCTTGGTCAAAAAGCCGAGTCCTCGGCTTACGCAGGAGATTCATAGACCCGCACACCAGAAGCCTGCCACTATCGAAGTCGAATCTCCGTCAGGAGAAGCCGCTTAATTAGCAAGGATTGAGCGCAACCCCAAGATCTGTCACGTTGTTGAAACATTTGGCAGGAAAAATCGGGAAGCTGGCGCAACTACTCACGCTCAGGCTCCACGATTTTAGCAGCCACGCGGAATCCAGCAAAGCTCAACCGGTTTCGCGTAGTGGTGCAGTTTAAACTGCACCGCTACCGGTTTTCGTGGCCACGCTCTGAGAAAAATTGGGAGATTGGGTCGCGGACCGCTTCCGGATAACCTGGGGGAGGGGCTCCGGGCAGCGTACTTGCTTCGAGGTAAAAAGAAAGCCGGACATAACTTCTGGTCAGCACCTCGAGGGGATAGTGCTGTACCCGCCATATCCGGCTGGTCTGTTGATCTATCGAGATACTGACACGCACCGTGCGATTCGCGATAGAAAATCGCATTTTGTTACGAAAACGGAACAAGCTCTAGGGCAAAAGCCCGACATATGCAGTACCTGACTGATCCCAAATTGCTATTGCAAAAGTGCGAGCGTCTTCAGGATCGATTGCTGTTTGGCCAGCAATGTTTGTATGCCGCGTCGCCCCAGATCAATAAGACGTTCAAGTTCAAGGTCGTCAAATACCTGATGTTCCGCTGTCGATTGCAGTTCCACGAACTTGCGGCCGGCGGTCATAACAATATTCATGTCTACATCGGCGCGGGAGTCTTCTTCGTAATTCAAGTCCAACAGCGGCTCGCCATCTACAATCCCAACACTCACCGCCGCGACAAAATCTTTGAGGGGCACGGACGTGAGCGTTCCTGCTTCGACCAGTTTTCCTAAAGCCAGGCCCAGCGCGACAAATGCGCCTGTTATCGACGCCGTTCGCGTGCCGCCATCCGCCTGGATTACATCGCAGTCGAGAAGAATCGAGCGTTCTCCTAACCGCGCGAGATCGGTGACAGCACGTAACGAACGCCCGATCAACCTCTGTATTTCATGCGTACGACCGCCGACTCTGCCACGGGCCGCTTCGCGTGACGTACGGGTCAAAGTGGAGCGCGGCAACATGCCGTATTCTGCAGTTACCCAGCCTTTGCCGCTGTTGCGTAAAAAAGATGGAACGGTTTCTTCGACCGAAGCCGTACAAATCACCCGCGTGTTTCCTACCTCGATCAGCACCGATCCTTCCGCCGTCGAAACAAAATCCACAATCAGCTTTACGGGCCGCATCTGGTCCGGTGCGCGGTTATCTGAACGATGAAACATGCGGAGATTTTATCAGGCCAACTTCGGCCGTCACTTCACTCTGCTGACAGCTGTTTCGCCAGTTCCGAAACTTGCGATACGTCATAGAACTCGGACAGGTCCACATGGCCTGCTAGTGTGTCCCGCTCTTTGCCGTCGACCAGGAATTTCACTCGTGTGAGATCGGGAATATTGGCCGCGAGCGTCTGGATCATTGAAACAATCGTGAGTTCCTCAGAGAGCACTCCCGACACTTGGCTATCGACCAGTGCCGAATTGAGGTCAACAACGGCTATACCCGGATCTGCGAGAAACACGTCTCGAATCTCCGATTCGGCGGCAAGCGGGTGCGGTGAGTTCTTTGTCGTGTATCTCGCGATCAACGCCCGCAACACACCTTCGGCACGTTGCTGGCGTCCCGTAGCCAGAGGAAGCGAGATCGATTGAGCGCGCAGTACGCCCGGGTCGTCGTAAGCAATGAAAAAGGTGATCTGTTCGGTTTGGCCTGTCGACGGAGGAGCAGCGTGCTCAATCCTTGTCGCGGTACGCGCTCGAGGAGCAATTCTCTCCCGGCGCCGCAACTCAGACACGTATACCGACATGGCGATCGTCAGCGCGAACAGAATTGCGGTGATGATCACGAAATGTCGTGTAATCACCGCGGCGCTCCTGGAGCTGAGCTTTCGAGTTCACGCACGCTGGCCGCGAGTCCGTTCGTTAGTGCGGTTGAGATTGCTGCTTGGAAATCAGACAACATGAGCTGCGTCACGTTGGCAGAAGTTGGGCCAACTTCGACGGCAATTGCGGGAGCGACAACGTTGTTCAGGGGACGCAATGGCGCGGTCAGTGAGCGTACCGGGAGTCCTGACTTCTGGATCGCGGCCACCAGTTGTTGTTGTACCGATCTGGCATTTGGAAGAGACTCCGCTTGCGCAGTGTTCCAGTCCAAAAATGGAATATTGGTGTTTTCGGCCTGCGGCAGCATGGCAGAGAAGATTCTGATGCCACCCACTTCAGAACTGGCGTGCAGGCAAAGATAAAGTACAACGTGTCCCGAGTTCACCTTCCCGGCGCGATCATCGGTCGAGAGATTTACGTCTGCATCGCGCACCAGTTCCGAGACGATTCCGCGCGAGGTCAGGTCTTGCCGTAAACGGCGAGCAAGTGCCAGCGTCACATCTTTCTCCAGAAGCGTGGGATTCAGCACGGCACCCGATTCAGTGCCGCCATGCGCTGGATCAATCATGACCACGGGTCTCGGCTGAGTTTGAGCTGCCGACGCTGAAGTTTCGGTCGCTGGTGCCGGGTTCGTTGGGGAAGACGGCGTTTGCGCCAGACTTATTGCCAGCGAAAGCACAACGAGAAAAATAGCGGCGAGGAAAGCCCAAATTGTGGACCCCGACCCAGGTCTGCTATCCGAGCGCATAGATAGTCAGGCCGCTTAGCAGTTTGGGATAGAAGTCCGTCGATTTTTGCGGAAGCACTTCACCGGCAAAAGCGATGTCGCGCATCTGGTGAATGCGGACTGGGTTCATAAGAAACGCAATATTGGCTTCCCCAGACCGCACCAGCTTAAGCGCCTCAGCCGCGTCGCGGATATAAGAAATGTTCCTCTGTTCACGAATCGCTTCTTCGGAGATCCCTAATACATTTTCGAGCAGGCATTTGTGAAGCTGGACTACATCGAGACCTCGGTGGCGAATCGAAACTCTCTGGAAAATTCGCTCCGGGTTCGTCGGCCGGCTCAGGAGGAAAGCACGATCTCGAGCCACACCCAGTATCGCCGTGCCTGTCTGGCCAGCCTCTTTCAACATTAAAAGCGCGCGTGCGGGGGTGAGAGCAGAGTCAGCTTCTTCCACGCTGAAGAACTTACTTGAGCCGCTTCGAAAACTGTCGGCAGAGAAATTACTAAGCCCATGCACCACTCTGTGGGTCGGAAGAATCAGTAGCCCCGGGCTGTCCATGTTCACAAAAGTCATCATGGCAAAGTCGTACGGAACAGCGCTCCTCCCTTCGTGTTCCTTAGTGTCGTTCGTTGCTTTGTTTTCCGCCCTTTGCTCATTCCGGTAAGTCAGCGCCGTCTCATACCTATGGTGCCCATCAGCGATGATCACCTTCTTCTCCTGCATCTTCTCGCGTATGCAATCGATTGTTTCCGGATCGGGAACTCGCCACACCTGATGCAACACTCCGTATTCGTCCTCAAGTTCCATCTCCGGCGGCCCGGATGAGCCCAGCATTTCCTCGATCGCCCCAGCGGGATCGCTATAGAGCATGAATATCTGGCCAAAGTGCGCACTGGTAGCCCGTAGGAGATCAAGCCTGTCAGCTTTCGGCTTTGCCAGCGTTTGCTCGTGACGGAACACTACGCCCGCCGAGTAATCTTCAACCCGGCCCAAGGCAATAAACCCTTGGCGCTCAAATTGCAAGGCATCGCTTCGTGCAGACGATGGCGCGGCAAAACGCTGAACATAGCGGTAGATCGCCGGTTTCGCATCCTGGCGTAATACGCCCTGCGCGCGCCAATCCCGTAAGACGGTTGCAGCGCGCGTATAAGGATTATCGTTCGCACTATCGTTTGGCTGGCGTTTGCCGAGGATAATCCTAACCAAGTTGTAAGGACTGGCAAGATAATACCGTTCCTGCATTTCGGGCGTGATCTTGTCATAAGGCTGGGTGGCAACGTTAGAAAGCCGGACCTTGGCCGGATCGTAACGAATCGCGCGGAAAGGTTCTATGTTGGCCATTTCTGAGAAGAGATCAGATTGTATCAAGCAGGCTCGCTACCGCCTGAAAGGCCTTAACAAGGGGCACTGGAAGGCACAATGTGGACAAACTTTTGCGCAGCAGGGGAATCCAAATTACGTTGCGCGAGTAGATGACAAACATTTAACACCGCATGCTAAAACATGTGATAACATCTGCCGCAAGTACGAGGATTTTATGGCGCGCCAAAATGGGCGCGGGTCCTCCAGACCCCGGGCTTTAATCCGTAGTGCTTCCCCATCGAACCTTTCCCCGGTCTTAGCACCAAACTGCCCCTCGCGTTTTCTGCTTCGGTTTTCCAGCGTACTCGGGCTGCTCTTAATTCTAGTGGCCAGTGGTTTCGCCCAGGACTCCGACGTTCAGGATATCCACCTCGCGCCGCGAATTGAAACTCCCAAGCCGGCACCCGATGCTCTTGAAAAGAGCCTTGGCCTGCGTGCTCCAATGATCCGGTCAAAGGTTGATCTGGTGCTCGTCCCGGTCACAGTGACAGACCCCATGAACCGACTGGTCACCGGGCTCGACAAAGAGAATTTCCAGGTTTTTGAAGGCAAAGAACGGCAGGAAGTCCGCAATTTCTCGAGTGAAGATGCCCCCGTGTCGCTGGGGATCATTTTCGATATGAGCGGCAGCATGAGCAGCAAAATCGAGCGTGCCCGGGAGGCCGTAGGCGAATTCTTCAAGACCGCCAACCCGCAGGACGAATTCTTCATCGTCGCCTTTGCCGATAAACCGGAGGAAGTTTCTGATTTTACCCAGTCAGTCGACGATCTCCAGGGCAAACTGATTTTCACCGTGCCGAAAGGTCGCACTGCGTTGCTGGATGCCATTTATCTTGGAATCAGTAAAATGCGTCAGGCGAAATATCCCAAGAAGGCGCTCTTAATCATCTCCGATGGGGGTGACAATCACAGTCGGTACACCGAAGGCGAGATCAAGTCTTTGGTGAAGGAAGCCGACGTAATGATTTATTCCATCGGCATTTACGACCATTACTTTCAAACGGAAGAAGAGCGTCTGGGGCCGGCGCTTTTAAGCGATATTTCCGACCTCAGCGGCGGCCGGTCCTTCACAATCGACAATCCGAACGATTTGGCCGACGTCGCTACAAAAATTGGAATCGAGCTACGCAACCAATATGTGCTTGGATACCGTCCAAAGAACCCAGGGCACGATGGCAAATGGCATAAAATTAGGGTAAAGCTACTGCCCCCAAAAGGACTGCCACCGCTCCATGTCTATGCCAGAACTGGGTATTACGCTTCTCAGCAGTAAATCTCTGCTCGGCAGAGTAGCCGCTGGATTACTGTTCCTGGTCGCGATCGCGGCTGCTCAAACTACGACTCCGCGACAAAACGCATCACCAGCGCAGACAACTCAGGCCGCTACGCCTGCGCCGAATTCGACGGCGCCTGCGGCTCAGCCGCAATCGCAAACTCCGGCCAATCGGCCTGCGAATACCGCGCCCCCTTCGAATCAGCCAACAGCGAATCAGCCAGCAGGAAATCAACCTGCGGCGGGCACGTCGAACCCTGCCGATCAGGGGCAGGCGCCAGCAGGAGAGGACAACGGCACTTTCGTATTTCGCGCCGAGGCTCGCGAAGTAACCTTGCACGCTACAGTCGTCGATGACAAGAACCACCTCGTCAACAATCTCGACAAATCGGACTTCACAGTCTTTGAAAATGACAAGCCTCAGCAAATCAGCCATTTTCAAATGCAAGACTATCCGGTCGCGGTTGGGATTGTGATCGATAACTCCGGTTCAATGCGCGAGAAGCGCGATGCGGTCAATAAAGCCGCTATTGACCTGGTAAAGGCCAGCAATCCCGACGACCAGGTATTCGTCGTAAATTTCAACGACGAGTACTACCTGGATCAGGAGTTCACTTCCGACGTCAGAAAGCTCCAGTCCGCCCTCGAACACGTAGAATCTCGCGGCGGCACGGCCCTTTACGACGCCATCGTAGCCTCGGCCGATTACCTCACACGATCGCCTCTTCAACGCAAAGCAATTTTCGTTGTCACCGATGGCGAGGATGACGCTAGCCAGGAAAGCCTGGAACAAGCGGTCCATCATCTTGAGCAGGAAAATGGCCCTGTTGTTTATGCGATCGGGCTGCTTGGCGACGAAAAATCCAGGAAGGCGAAACGCGCGCTGGAGATGATTGCCGAGCGAACCGGCGGCGAGTCTTTCTTTCCTCCAACACTCGATCAGGTAGATGAGATCAGCAAATCAATCGCCCACGATATTCGCAACCAGTACACGATCACCTACAAACCAAGCACCCCCAGTTCGGTCGCGGGTTATCGCACCATCCACGTCGACGCTCATGCAAAACCGTACAAGAAGCTAGTCGTGCGCACCCGTTCCGGCTACTATCCCGGCCAGGAACAGCAAGGAGCCGGCGGCGTAAATTGATTGCAGATTTCAGATTGACGACTGAAGATTTGCGGATCTCGGAAGCTGTTCCCTAAATCTACAATCCTCAATCTTCAATCCTCAATCTTCAATCCGGTTTCAGATCGCCCGATGTGATTGACGCTTCCCGCTCCCTTCCGTACCCTGTAATGTGCCCATCGCGTCCAATCCTTGCCTGCGAGTTGCGGAAGACATAACCGAACTCGTTGGGCAAACTCCAATGCTGCGCCTTAGGCGCATCGTCCCGCCAAACTCAGCCGATGTTTTTGCAAAGCTTGAATATCTGAACCCCGGCGGAAGCGTGAAAGATCGCGCCGCCATCGGCATCATTCAGCGTGCTGAAAGCGAAGGCCGCCTGAGGCCCGGAGGGGTGATTGTTGAAGCGACCGCCGGGAACACCGGCATTGGCCTGGCGCTGATCGGAGTGAATCGTGGATACAAGGTTGCATTGTTCGTTCCTGAGAACTTTTCCATCGAAAAAGTAAAAATCATGCAGGCGCTCGGCGCGACTGTTACGCGCACGCCCGATGAAGAAGGGATGAAAGGCGCAATCGCGCGTGCCGAAGAGTACACGAAGAAAACTCCGGGCGCATTCATGGCTACCCAGTTTTCGAATTCCGCGAATCCCGATTACCACTATGCCACCACGGCGGATGAAATGTTCAAGCAGATGGAAGGCAAAATCGATGCCGTCGTGATCGGTTGCGGCACTGCGGGCACATTTACTGGTATTGCCCGCTTTATGAAGAAGAAGCTGCCGAAAGTCTTGACCGCGGCAGTCGAGACGCAAGGTTCGGTCTTAGCTGGAGGAACACCCGGTCCGCACAAAGTAGAGGGCATCGGCTCGAGCTTCATTCCAGGGAACTTCGATCGCTTCGTATGCGACGAGATTCTGATGGTCAATGATAAAGACGCATTCGCTACCGTCAGCGCCTTAGCCGCCAAGGAAGGAGTGCTCTCAGGTTCAAGCGGCGGCGCCAATGTTTTTGCTGCCATGCAGGTTGCAAAGCGATTGGGACCAGGGAAGCGCGTCGTGACCATAATTCCCGATTCTTCGGAACGATATCTTTCCAAGAATATTTTCGAGGGGGGACTTTAAGGACGTCGTGGGTCATGCGTCGTGCGTCGTTCGCAAACAACGCCCGGCCGACTTTGTGGGGCGGAGACGTGATGACGAATACCACCAATGTTCAGAGTCTGACGCCGAAAATTCGTTACGTCGTCATTGGTCTTTCAGTGTTGGTCAGCGTTGCGCTTGGTTTGGGTTGCGTTACTGCGAGCGGTCTGCTGGCAAAAATTTGGCTGGGTGTCTGGTGGATCGGATTATCGGCTCTATTTTGGTCAGTTTTTCGCAGTGAGTTCGAACTTGCGAATAACCATTTATGCGTAATGGGGCAAGTCGTTTTTTGCCGCCGCACCAAGCTCGGCATCGAGGTACGTTATTCCTATGTTGCAGCTGATGGCAGGGATTATTAGAGGAAGTCACGGTTAGGGAAATGGAGCGAGTTTCCGGAAGGAAAACCGATTCCGGTGCTGTTCGATCCATTAAGGCCGGAGGCAGCAAGCCTGTAGGTGTCTTCACGTTTTATCGTTTTGAAAGCGATCTACTGAGGCATGAAAGTTAGAACCTTTGTTACGTTTCGCAGCGGAAAGTTCAACATTTCTGAGAGTAAGCCGCACTACATCAACCCGTGTTGTTTTGGCGACGATGTTGCTGAGTGGTTGGTGCAACGACTAAAAGAAGTCGGGGTCCCCGTAGATGAAAAGATCGGTCAGGAAGATTTTGGATGGTACCTAGGCTTCGAGAGCGCTACAACCAAATATCATTTCGTTTTGAGCTACAACCCAGATGGCTACTGGTTTGGGTGGCTGGAGCGACAAAGAGGCTTTATGGCAAGCGCGTTGGGCCTGCGCAGGAAGGACATTAGCACTGATGCCACGGTGATTATTCATTCAGCCCTGACCTCCTCTAATCACATTTCTAACGTGCGCTGGCATTTAGAAAGAGACGCTAAGACGTTAATCGAACATCAAGGCGCTGCTACTCCGCTAGGGTAATCAAAGACGCAAAGAAAGGCAGCAGTGATTCGCCAACGACCAACGACGAACGACCAGCGACGGAATTCCCCCCGACCCACGGCCCACGAGCCACGAGCCACGGGTTTTTCCACCCGCGCCATCCACGACGGTCAGGAAGCCGATCCTTTAACCGGCGCGGTAACCGTCCCGATCTACGCGACCTCCACGTATCTTCAAAAAGAACTCGGCAAAGACATTCGCTACGACTACGCGCGTGGCGCAAACCCCACGCGTGACCGGCTTGAAACAAATCTTGCCTCCCTCGAAGGCGGCATCGCAGCTCGCGTGTTCTCGAGCGGCATGGCGGCGATCAACGCGCTCTGCACGATGTTCAAGACCGGAGATCACGTCATCTGCGGGCACAACCTTTACGGCGGGGTTCCGCGACTCTTCGACCGCATCCTCTCCGGATACGGCATTGAGTTCACGTATGTCGACACGTCAGATCCGAAGAACGTCGAGCGCGTGCTCCGTAAAAATACGCGCATGGTCTATGTAGAAACGCCGACGAATCCACTGATGGCGCTCACGGACCTGAGCGCAATTGCAAAAATCTGCAAAAGCAAGAAGGTCGAGCTTGTCGTCGACAACACCTTCATGTCGCCATTCTTCCAGCAGCCCTTAGCGCTCGGGGCAGATATGGTCGTGCACTCGACCACAAAATTTCTTAACGGTCACAGCGACGGCCTGGGTGGCGTCGTTGTCTGTACCCGCGAAGATCAGGCCGAGCAGCTTGCGTTCGTTCAGAAAGCGGCCGGAGCGATTCTCTCCCCATTCGAGTGCTGGCTCATTCTTCGCGGCACAAAGACCTTGGCCGTCCGCATGCTGCAGCACGACTCTAACGGTCGCAAAATTGCCGATTATCTCGTCGCTCACAAGAAAGTCAAGAAGGTTTTCTATCCTGGATTAAAAGATCACCCGCAACACGAACTCGCTAAGAAGCAGATGTCCGGCTTCGGTTCCATGATCAGCTTTGAGACGGGGTCACGCGCGAACGCGGCCAAGGTGCTTGAGCGCGTGCGCCTGTGCACCATGGGTGAGTCGCTCGGCGGGGTCGAAACCCTCATTTCACATCCGGCCACTATGACTCACGCCGGTCTCGGCGAAAAGGGAAGAGCTGCCATCGGAATCAGCGACGGTATGGTGCGCATCTCCGTCGGCATTGAAGACGTCGACGATATCATCGCCGATTTAGATCAGGCGCTAGCCTGATCCCATCTGGAATGAAGATCAGCCGACCGATTCGGCAATCCAGTTCAAATATTCCGGACTTCCACCTTCGATTGAAACCACGACCAGCTCTGGCAAGTCGTACGAATGCAGCTCGCGAAGGGCACTTTGTACCGTTTCTACATGAGCGCGTGTGGTTTTGATCAGCATCAGATATTCTTCCGCGCTCTCAACTTTTCCCTGCCAGCGATATACCGACTGAATCTTGGGAACGATGTTCACACATGCCGCCAGCTTTCGTTCAACTAGCTGCTGTGCAATTTTATGCGCTTCGCTTTCTCCACCAGCAGTTGTGAGGACGAGAACTTTGTCCGTCATATAAAATCACCCTCTTGGAAAACTGAATGAAGTTTGTCCGCCGACTGTGAGCTTCGCATCAAAGACTGTCCGGCAGTGCGAATTATCATGACAACACAAATCAAGTTTGGCACATCCGGCTGGCGTGCTGTCATGGCCGAGGAGTTTACGTTCACCAACGTACGCCGGGCTGTGTCCGGAATTGCGCGCTATGTGAAATCGCAAAAAGCTGACAAGGCGCGCGTCATCGTCGGCCGCGATCCACGCTTTCTTGGCGAAACCTTTTGCTCCATCGCAGCTGAAATTCTCTCCGGCTACGGCATCACGCCTCTCGTTATCGCCGATCCTGCGCCTACTCCAGCAATTTCATACGCTGTGATTCACGAAAAAACCGACGGCGCCATTAACTTCACCGCCTCGCACAATCCGCCGGAGTACAACGGAATCAAGTTCTCCACACCAGACGGCGCCCCGGCTCTGCCTGAAGTCACGAAGCGAATCGAAAAAGAAATAGCTGCGGCTGATCAATCTTCCTCAAGCGAGGGTGCCCCACTTCTCCCGGATGTTGGGAGAAGTGGGCAGAAACATCAATCTCTCGATCCCAAGCCCACCTACCTCGCGCGCCTTCGCGAAGTCATCGACCTTAAGGCAATCCAGCAGGCCGGATTGCGCGTCGTTTTCGATCCACTTTGGGGCGCCGCTCGCGGCTACTCAGATTTGCTTTTGCGCGAGGCCGGCGTGAACGTCGCAACCGTCCACGACTACCGCGATGTGCTATTCGGAAATCATGCTCCCGAACCGGACGACCATCTGCTCGAACCGCTGCGTGAAAAGATGCGCTCCATGAAAGCGAACATCGGAATCGCCACCGACGGCGACGCAGATCGCTTCGGCATCGTCGATGAAGATGGTATGTTCCTCCAGCCTAATTACCTCATCGCTCTGCTCTTCGACTACCTGGTCGAAAGCCGCGGCTGGAAGAACGGCGTCGGCAAGTCCGTTGCCACCACCAACCTCATTAACGCGCTCGCGAAGCACCACAAGGTCGAATTGTACGAAACGCCGGTCGGCTTCAAATACATTGGCGAACTGATCAAAGAAGACAAAATTGCCATCGGCGGTGAAGAAAGCGCCGGCCTTTCCATTCGTCATCACGTCCCCGAAAAAGACGGCATCCTCGCCGGGTTGCTCTGCTGCGAGATGGTCGCGTGCCGCAAAAAATCATTAGGGCATCAATTGCAAGGTCTGTTTGCTAAAGTTGGTTCCTTTTATCCGTTGCGCGAGAACTTCCGCTTGACCGCAGAGGTAAAGGAGAAGTTTACTGAAAAGTTACGCGTCGATCCGCAAAGTTTCAGCGGGCAACGCGTGAGTGAAGTTGTGCGCAAAGATGGACTCAAACTGATTCTCGCGAATGGCTCTTGGGTTTGTTATCGGCTCTCGGGGACTGAACCCGTTGTCAGAGTCTATTCCGAGGCCCCAAGCGAGCAGGACTTGCAGAAACTAAGTGCCGCCGCCAAGCAATGGATATTCGAATAAACGTGCCGAAAGTTCGCATCCTGCCATCGCCGGAGCAGCGCCTGCGTACGCTTACCGATGGCGCAGATCACGCGGAAGCCTGGGCGGCAGATATTCGCGCCCGAGTTCAACCATTCCTTGAAACCTTGTTTGCAATTCGCCGTAAAATCGCCACTACCGCGGTTGCAGTTCTTGCGGTCTGGTTGTTCGTGCATGTAATGTTCGGAGCAAATGGTTTTGCGGTATATCGTGCGAAGAGAACCGAATATCAAACCCTGCAAAAGCAAATTGATGGGCTCCAGAAAGAAAATGATGACTACACTAAACAGGTGAACGCGCTCAAAACCGATCCGCACCGGATTGAAAAAGAAGCCCGCGAGCAATTTCACTATGCCCGGCCTGGCGAAGTAGTTTACGTATCTCCCGAACCGGCTACGCCGCCGCCCCCGGCGAATCGCTCTGCCCGCAGATAACCCTCTTACAACTCTCGTTCCAGGTTGTGATATATTTCCCGCAAATCGTGGTACCCGGCTCCAACGCATCTTGCAGGTAATGCAAGCAAGAAGATGCGCAACAGGTTTTGTGAATTGCGGCCCCGGCCGCTTACTTAAGGAGACATCTTGATTATGAAGAAGCTCTTGTTAGTTTGTTCGATGTTCGCCATGACGTTCATGTATGTAGGCGTTTCCTTTGCGCAGGATACGACTGTCAAGGGATACGTTTCCGATTCGAAGTGCGGCGCCAAGGGCGCAAATGCCAAGGCAGCTGAATGCACGAAAAAGTGCCTTAAGGCGGGCGCCAAGATGGTAGTGGTCACCGACAAAGACCAGAAGGTTTTGACCGTCGATAATCCCGACGCGCTGACCGGCCACGAAGGCCACCACGTAGCCGTTACCGGCACCGTGAGCGGAGATTCAATTCACGTCGACAGCGTAAAGATGTTGTAATTCGAAGCCTGTTCTATCGACGGGCGGCAACAGCCGCCCGTTAATTTTTGAACCGAATTTTCGTCGCTGCCGTCTTGGCCAAACCGCATTTTCAGAAAAGCAAAGCCTGCTCTAAAGCGACTGATGCCGAGCCGGAGAGATTCGAACGAAATTTCGCGTGGATAGCGTGAGGCCTGTTAACCTTCCTCGGCATCCAAATCTGGCTAGCCTAAATTTTCGGAGCAACTCATGGAATTTAAAGGTAAGTCCCTGATCGGATTTCGCGACGGCTCGGCTTCCGGCGAATCATTCCGCGCCTGCAATCCGATTACTGGAGAAACCCTCGATCCGCTTTTTTTTTCAGCCAGCGCCGATGAGGTTGATTCAGCCGTTCGGGCCGCGCATGAGGCTTTTTCGAGTTTTAGCCGGGCCTCGGGCAACTTGAAAGCCAAGTTCTTACGGGCGATTGCTGCAAAAATCGAAGCTATCACCAGCGATCTTGTGGAACGTGCCGCTCTCGAGACCGCCTTGCCCAAACCCCGCCTGCTGGGTGAGACCGCACGCACCTGCGGCCAGTTGCGCTTATTTGCAGAGCTGATCGAAGAAGGTTCCTGGCTCATGGCCCATATTGATCGCGCATTGCCCGAACGCAAGCCACTGCCGCGACCCGATATTCGGTCTATGCTCCGCCCGCTTGGCCCGATCGCAATATATGGTGCGAGCAATTTTCCGCTGGCATTTTCGGTTGCAGGCGGCGATACGGCCTCAGCATTGGCGGCCGGAAATCCAGTTGTAGTGAAGGCCCATCCGGCTCACCCGGGCACGAGCGAACTCGTCGGGCGCGCTGTTCGCGATGCGGTTCGCGAATGCAATTTGCCAGAAGGAGTTTTTTCCTTGTTGTTCGACAGCGGCACCGAGGTCGGAATTGCACTCATCAAGCATCCACTCGTAAAGGCTGGCGGATTCACTGGTTCTCGTAATGGGGGAAAGGCCCTCATGAACCTGGCCGCATCTCGTCCCGAGCCGATCCCGTTCTACGCCGAGATGAGTAGCACGAACCCTTTGTTTATTCTTCCTGGCGCACTGAAGCAGAATGCCGAAAAGATTGCTGCCGGCCTGCACACTTCATTTACTCTCGGCGCTGGCCAATTCTGTACCAAACCCGGAATGGTGTTTCTGGCGGAGGGCGCGGATCAATCGCGTTTTCGAAGTGCGTTGCAAAAGCTGGTTGAGCAACCGGCGTCATTCAATCTGCTCACGGAAGGAATCCGCTCTTCGTATTGTTCAGGTGTTACCGCGCGTAAAACGAACTCGAATGTGAAACTGATTGCCGAAACGAAATCTGAAGATCCGCGTGCCGTTGGCGTTGCTCTTTTTGAAACAGATGTCCGCTCGTTTCTGGGCGACGAAAACTTGGCCGAAGAAATTTTTGGACCTGCGACGTTATTAGTGAATCATTCCAGCCGCGACGAAATCTTACGAGTTGCGCAAGGGTTGGACGGCCATCTCGCCGCAACTATTCATGGAACGGAGCAGGATTTGCTCGAATTTGCAGACTTGGTGGCGATTCTCGAGCAAAAGGTTGGGCGGCTGATTTTCAATGCGTTTCCCACAGGGGTTGAGGTTTGCCACGCCATGGTGCATGGAGGCCCGTTTCCGGCGACCTCGGATGGACGTTCAACGTCGGTCGGGACTCAGGCAATCTATCGCTTCACGCGTCCAGTCTGCTATCAGGGCTTTCCCGACGCCGCATTGCTCGATGAACTCAAAGATGCGAACCCGCTCGGCATCTGGCGGTTAATAGACGGTGAACTAACGCGAGAGAAGATTAACCAAGGCCAACTCGAAATCGCCGGATAAGTGCGTCAGCTGAAATTACTCAGCACTTTTCCATTTTAAGAATTGTCATTCCGAGCAATGCAGTCGAGGAACCTGCAGTTCCGTTCGAACCGATCCGGTCTGATCTTTCAAAAATTCTTGGCGTTCTCTGCGACCTCTGCGGTGAATGCGTTTAGTTCACATTCTCAAAAATTCCCGCCGCTCCCATTCCGCCGCCCACGCACATCGTCACCATTCCATACCGCCCATTTCGCCGTTTCAGTTCACGAATCACCGTCGCCGTTAGTTTCGCCCCCGTACATCCCAGCGGATGCCCCAGCGCAATCGCGCCGCCATTCGGATTCACGCATGCAGTATCCAGCCCAGCCTCTTTGATCACAGCCAATGATTGCGCCGCAAACGCTTCATTCAGTTCAATCACATCAATATCCGACAGCTTCAATCCAGCCAGCTTCAATGCCTTCGGGATCGCAAACACCGGCCCTAATCCCATCTCTTCCGGTTTGTATCCCGCAGTGGCAAATGAAACAAAGCGCGTTAGAGGCTTAATGCCGAGTTGTTTCACTCGCTCTCCCGACATCACAACCGCCGCCGCCGCTCCATCTGACATCTGCGACGAATTGCCCGCCGTGACCGTGCCTTTTACATGGAACGCCGCCTTGAGTGAAAGCAATGCTTCGAGCGACGTGTCCGCTCGTGGCCCTTCGTCGACTTTGAAAACAATCTCCTGCCTCTTCGGCTTCGATCCATTCGGCGTCGTGAAGCTCACCGGCACGGGCACAATCTCATCATCGAACCGCAACCCCTTGATCGCCGCAATCGCCTTGTGATGGCTCTGCAATGAGAACTCGTCGGCCGCCTGGCGCGTAATTCCAAACCGTTGCGCCAGTCGCTCGGCTGTCAAGCCCATCGAGAGATATGCATCCGGCTGATTCTCAATCAGCCACGGATTCGGCGAAATCTTGTGCCCGCCCATCGGCACCATCGACATGGATTCCGTTCCGCCCGCCACAATCACCTCCGCGCCGCCCGAGCCAATGCGCTCAGCCGCCATCGCAATCGCCTGCAGTCCCGACGAGCAAAATCGATTGATTGTCATGGCCGAAACCTCGACCGGCAGGCCCGCCCGCAATGATGCAATCCGCGCGACATTCATTCCTTGCTCCGCCTCAGGCATCGCGCAACCGAGGATCACATCTTCAATTTCCTCCAAATCAAGCTGCGGTACTCGATCTAAAGCGCCCTTTATCGCAATTGCCGCCAGTTCATCCGGGCGTGTCGATCGCAACGTGCCTTTGTTCGCCCGTCCGACCGGCGTTCGCACTGACGAAACAATAAAAACTTCGCGCATAGTACCTCCACCCATTTCTTCCACAAGACTACTATGATTTTAATGAGCGACGCGGCTCAGTGGAATCATCGAGCCACTTGCCAGCTCGCGAGTGTGAGTCGACACTACTCACGCACCAGGATTCATCGGGTGGAGGATCATTAATGAAGCGCATTCATAAAGTAGCGGTGCTTGGGGCAGGCACAATGGGAGCTCGCATCGCAGCGCATTTTGCCAACGCCGGAGTGCCGAGCTATTTATTCGATATCGTTCCTCCTGATGCCGACGCTCCAGCGCGCAACAAGATTGCAGCCGCCGGTCTTGAGGCAGCCAGAAAATCGAAGCCGGCAGCATTCTTCGAAGACTCCCTTGCGAGTCTCGTCACTATCGGCAACTTTGAAGACGACCTGAAGAAGCTGTCCGAGGTCGATTGGATCATCGAAGCCGTCGTCGAAAATCTTGAAATCAAACGCGACTTGCTAAAAAAAGTGGAAGCTTTGCGCCGTCCCGGCACGATCATTACCACTAACACCAGTGGCTTGCCGGTCTCGAAAATCTCCGAAGGCTTTTCGGACGACTTCCGCCGCTGCTGGTTTGGCACGCACTTTTTCAATCCACCGCGCTACATGCGCCTGCTCGAAATCATTCCAACTTTTGAAACAGATCGCTCTTTCATCGAAACTGTCGAATGGTTCGCTGACGTTCGCCTGGGCAAAGGCATTGTCCGCGCGAAAGACACGCCGAACTTCATCGCCAACCGCATCGGCACTTTTTCCGTGCTCAACCTCATGCGCCTCATGCGGGAGATGGACCTGACGATCGAAGAAGTCGACGCGCTCACTGGGCAGGCCGTCGGATGGCCCAAGTCGGCGACCTTCCGCACCATCGATCTCGTCGGACTCGACATTCTTGGTCACGTCGTCAGCAACATGGCAAAAACCGGCGTTGACGAAAGCGCAACCTTGCCCGACTTCTTCAAACAGATGCTTGCCCGCAAGTGGCTCGGCGATAAAACAAAGGGCGGCTTTTATAAAAAGACAAAAAGCACGACCGGGGGTGAGGACGACCGGCTTGCGCTCGACTGGAAGACGCTCGAATACCATCCGCGCCAGAAAGCAAAATTTCCTTCGCTCGAGATGGCCAGGAATCTCGACGATCTCGGCGCCCGCCTTCGCATGCTGTTAGGTCTCGAAGGCAGCGGTCCGCAGAAGGGAGACAAAGCAGGGACTTTCCTGTGGTCTGCGCTTTGTGATCTCTGGAATTATTCTGCCAACCGTGTACCCGAAATTGCCGATTCCATCGTGGAGATCGATCGAGCTATGCGACTCGGATTCAAGTGGGAACTCGGGCCATTCGAACTCTGGGATGCGGCTGGAGTTGAAGCAACTGTCGCGCGCATGAAGCAAGAAGGCCGTCCCGTTGCCGCGAACGTCGAGAAACTTTTGAGCTCAGGAAAAAAATCGTGGTACATCGATGATCCCAAAACGCGCTCCGGCCGCGCATATTGGCAGCTTACAGCGGATTACGCGCCGGTTGAGGTCCCGGCCGGAGTTTGGTCAGTCACCGTGGCTAAGAAATCCAATGGCGTAGTGAAGAAAAATTCCGGAGCGTCGCTCGTCGATTTAGGTGATGGCGTCGGTTGTATCGAGTTCCACTCCAAGATGAACTCCCTCGGGGCCGACATCATTTCGCTGATCACACAAACGCTGAAGCCAAATGGCCCGGGAGAAAACTTCGACGCTTTTGTTATGACGAATGACGCCCCGAACTTCTCCGTCGGCGCAAACCTCATGCTTCTGCTGATGTCCGTGCAGGAGGAGGAGTGGGATGATGTTGATCTCGTCATCCGGCAATTCCAGGGAATGACTCAGGCGATCAAGTTCTCTCCCAAGCCAGTCGTGGTGGCGCCTTTTGGGATGACGCTTGGCGGCGGCGCCGAGATCACGCTGCATGCCTCGTCGCGTCAACCGCATGCCGAACTCTACATCGGCCTGGTCGAGGTTGGAGTTGGACTGCTCCCGGGCGGCGGCGGCTGCAAAGAGATGCTGCTGCGCGCCATCGACAGTGCTGCCGCCTTGAGACAAGGCACACGTGGCGCGCCGAGCGGACTCGCAGAATCAGTGGAACTTTTGGAGGCGATGAAGAAGGCCTTTGAATCTATTGCGACCGCGAAAGTTGCAACATCAGCAAACGAAGCACGCGGCCTGGGCTTTCTTTCGAACGCGGATCGCATCACCATGAACCGCGAGCGCGTGCTCGCCGACGCCAAAGCGCGCTCTCTTGAGCTTGCGCGCGCTGGATACGAGCCTCCGGTTCCGCGCAAAGACATTCCCGCTCCAGGAGAAAATATTCTCGCCACTCTAAAAATGGGCGTACACCTAATGCGACAGGGCGAATTCATCACGGACTACGAAGTGAAGCTGGGGAACAAAATCGCGGAGGTTTTGTGCGGGGGAAACATCACTCCCGGCACGCAGATTAGCGAACAGTATGTGTTGGATCTCGAGCGTGAAGGGTTCAAATCCCTTTGCGGGGAGAAGAAGACCCAGGAGCGTATTCAATACACGTTGAAAACGGGAAAGACGTTAAGGAATTAAGAAGGGAACTGCTGATTGGTGTTAATGCCTCAGCGCTTGCGCCGTACTCGCTCTCGGCGATTTCTTCAGCGCCGCTTCCAATTCTTCTGACTTGAACCCAAACGGCCCGGGCTTGCTCTTGTAGGCTACGCGCCCGTTTTGATCGATCAGGTACATGCGGTCCGGCCATCCTGTGTAAGCCCTTTCGGTCGAGTTCCCAAATTCATCCAGCACGGCGGGCATTTTGATTCCAAGCTTGCGCACACAGGCTCCGGCAACCAGCGCGCGTTCTTCTTCATTCTTCGGAGTAGCAAAAATAACTTTGTCCTTGATATTGCTCTGCATCTGCCAAATATCGCTTGGGTGCGCTTCGGTGATATACACCACGAGAAAGGCAACCTGTTGCCCGTACTGATCGTAAAGTTTGTTGAGAGCGGGAACCTCCCGCCGGAAAGGTGGTCAAGTGTAACTGCCAAAGATCATCACGACGGGTTGTTTCGCATTCAGTTCCGACAAACGCACGCTGGATGACTTGTCGAGCGTGACGAGTGAAAAATCGGGAGCAGGATCGCCAATATTTAAGTTTCCCGCGCGGGCGCGCGTCCACAAGGTTTCGAAAGGAACAACCAGAAACACTTCCCAGGGCATATGCTTCATCACCCGGGCGAAGTCTTCCGGGGGCCGGTGCATCGCTCGCCACATAAAACTGACAAAGCCCACCCAAAGAACAAACAGCACCAGCAGAACTGTGCCGGTGATTCGCTGCCAGCATCGTCCCTTAACCGGTTTCTGCGGAATCGTGGATGTGGTACCCATGGATTGAGATAATAGAATGTAGCTGCTGGTAGTAGCGCGATCAATAGTACAAAAAAGTTAGCGATTAGTTCTCATGACGTAAGCACGAAACAACCCGGCGCTTTTCACTTGCTTCTACAAATTCATGAGCTTACGAAATTGCTTAGTTGTGGTGTTCATCGCCTTGCTGTCATTCTGCGCTCTGGCGCAGTCGCCACCTCCACCGGTTCAGCAACCGATCACGATCGCCCAACTCAGTGATACCCATCTCGGCGAAAAACGCGCTCCTCATGCTGCCGAAAATTTGCGGCACGCAGTCGATATGATCAATGACCGCCATCCCGACGCCGTCATCCTCTCAGGGGACGTCGGCGAGAACCCCGGGGAATGGGAAGAGGCCAAGTCCATTCTCGCTGCGGTGAAGGCGCCTCTCTACTATGCCCCGGGAAATCACGACGTCCACACAAAAGACGTGGAACGCTATCGAGAAGAATTTGGCAAGGATTACTACGAATTTCACGTAAAATTCGCCGACTTCGTAGTGATCGATTCTGAACTGCTCGGCAACTACGACGTATATGAGTCGAAGACACCCAGCCCATTGCCCCCTGAAACCGAAGAGGAATCCGAAAAAATGTTTTCCTGGCTGAACGGACTACAAAAGAAAAACCGTGAACGCGAAGTCGTCATCGGAGTTCAGCACATTCCAGTCTTTCATGACGGAGACTACCCTCCGGATCGCAAGCCCTATTGGATCGTGAGCGAGCCTTATCGATCTCGCGAGATGGACATCCTCAAAAAACTGCGTATTCGAGACATGCTGGTCGGGCATTGGCACAACGGTCGAGTATTCGAGCGTGAAGGCATCACATGGCACGTTGCCCCGGCCACAAGCTGGCTGCCATGGGGAGGCGAACTCGGATTTGCCATGCATACCATCACTCCAGATGGCGACGTGCACACTGAATTTATTGATCTACCAGGAGCGAAACCCTAACGCGCGCCCCCGGGGAATGGATTCGTTCCGGTTGCGTGAATATCGATCTCCACTGATTCGCTGACTCGAAGGAATAACGTGCTTGGGTTCTTAATGCCCCATTTCACATAGGGAATGCTGAAATGGGTGTCGGCAATCCAATGGTCGGGAAAAATCTCGACCCGGACCGGCATCGTCAGCTCGTGGTCCGCACCATGAATGGAAAACATTCCATGCACCTGCACCGTTGAAGTTCCAGTGGGCGCAACCGCGCCTTCCACGCGATCTGGCCGAAAGACGATTTCGGGATATTTTGCGCTTTCCAGAATTTCGCGGTGCATCTTGTGATCGCGGCTGCGGTTGCCGCTCTCGCCCGATGTCGCATCGATCACAAGTTTCCCGCGGACGGTGGTGGTTGCGAAGTCGTAATTAATCTGTCCTTGCTTGAGCTTGAACGAACCATGTACCGTGTGGAGGATGTCGCCGAGCGTGAAGGTGACAGCCGTGTTGGCCGGAGTAAATTCGAGCCACAATTCTTGCGGTTGAGCCGAAGCAGGAATACAGACGACCAACGCAAGTACAATTTGGATGAGCGGCCGTTTCGTTTTGAGCTGCTCGGCGCAACGCCGGCATTTAAACATTCACGCTCCTTCGTGCTCTCGAAATTTTGTTTCTATAGTTAACAGAATTGTGAGCTAGTAAATCGGATGCGGTCTGGTGCTGGTGATTGTTATTTAACTGTAAATTGACGCGTAGGATTTCTCAAAGAGAGAAACTCGGACTTTCCCCTTAGCAGCCAGGGACGCGTGGTCGCGCAACTTGGATCCAAATGAAGAAAATATTTGGCGGCGTTGTACTTACTTGTGTGGTTTTCTCCGCGGTCGTATATGCCTGTGACTATTTGATCTGGCGTTATCGCGCCGCGACCAATCACAACGCATATGGAACTTTAACCGTCCAGTACTATTACGCGATTGGCGAGAAGAACGGAAAAACCGAGTACGATTTTCAGCCGCCGCAGCAGGAAACTTGCGTCAACTCATTGTTTTCGCATGCTGGAAATTCACCTTGCTGGTACGAGCGGAAACACACCGAGAAAGCAATTCGAATTTAATCAGGCAAACAGGATGGCCTTAGTTCTCAGCATAGCTTGACCGCGTCAAACCGGTCTCCGAGCTCTGCTGAGCAACTGTAACCTGCGGCCGCGATCCGGGCAGAGCAACATTTACCGACTCCTGCTCTACAGATCTGCCATTGTCAGCCTGGCCCGACTTGGGCGGCTTTTTGGCTTCATAGCGTTCAATCAGAAGCTGATCGCCGATCTTTGTACGGCTGCGGAAAATTGTGTGTGCCGGCAGCTCTATTACGCTTTCGGCCCGATGGTTCGGCCAGGTGATGGTGAATGGCCGGACCAATTCCCTCAAGCCCACAACCTTAAAATCTTTATCGATCAGTACTAAGTCAAAAGAGAACATCATGCCGATCGTGTGTACGGCATTCGACGGAACAATCCAAACGCCACTATCTTGCGGCAGCGCTCTTCGTCCCAGCAATCCGACGAGCCGGCCCACAATCGAATCGGCCACTGCCACACGAAACGCTAAAAAGGTCTCTCGCGTCTTGTTGTAGACGAAGACGTGCCTTTGTTTACTGAACATACGCGCCCTCTCTCGGGTAAAGTAACGGCGTTAGCGGGGCGCTTTCTTTTTCATTCTGTACAGCAGGGTGAAAAACACCACCACAGCCAGAACGCCCGATACCACCCGAATCAGTGTTACGTTATCCATTTACTTGCCCCACCTCTCGTTAGAGTGAACTCCCTACCCACGATGCTAAAAATTCCTATTTCAAAAAATTTTCCAAGTTCCGCACGACGGAAATAAACGCTGGCAACATGACTACGATCGCCATCGTGGGGAAGATGAAAAACACCAGCGGGAAAACCATCTTGATCGTGGTTTTGGCCGCCAACTCCTCCGCCTTCTGCCGCCGTGCCGTGCGCAGGGCATCCGAAAACATGCCTAGCGACTTCGAAATCGGAGTTCCGAATCGTTCGGTCTGAATCAGCATCGCAACAAAAGAGCGAACGCTTTCAAGGTCAACGCGATCAGAAAATGATTTCCACGCCTGCACGCGCGGTACGCCCGCACGTTGTTCGAAATTGATCTGTAAAAATTCCTCGCTGAGTTCCGGATGACTGACCCGCATTTCACTGCCCAAACGCACAATTCCCTGATCGAGACCGAGTCCCGCTTCCAGGCAAATGGCAAGGAAATCCAATCCATCGGGCAGGCTGAGTTTGACTTTTTGCCTTCGCCGCGTGATTGCGCTCGATAACCAAAAGTCAGGGATAAAGAATCCCATCACGATCGCCATCAGAAAAACAAACACTGTGCCGCTCGGAATGAACATCGCAACCAGCAATCCCAGAACTGCGGGAATCGCAAGGCGGAGGCCTAGGAAAACGTCCGCATGCGCGGGCTTCCTGAATCCCGCGAGCGCAAGCCGATGCACAAGGTCCGGGTTCGGCTCGGGCGAAAATAAGGTGCGAATCACCGTGAACGGCCGCGCAAGATAATCCACGTTCAGGGCCGCGCGCCACATCGGAATGTCGTCCGTGACGCGACCTCCTCGGGTCACCTGCTCCAGCAGAGCGCCTGCCGCTGATGGGCGTGGCATCAGCAGCAGCACCAGGAACAGAAAACCGAAGAACAGGCAAATGCCCAGAAAAACAAACGTCATGCGTTAGACCTTTACGTTCACAATCCTTCGAATCAATAGAACTCCGCACACCATGAAGACCAGCCCGACATACAGGGCTATTTTGCCGAGGTGATCGGTAAACAAATACCGCTCCGTTTTCCAGCTGATGACGCTCAGAATGCAAAACATCAGGAACGGCATCGCGCACAGAATCCATGCCGTTGCGCGTCCTTGTGCGGTATAAATCCTGACCTGTCCTCGCAACCTCTCGCGTTCGCGTGCGACCTGGGCAGTCTTGTCTAAAATCACAGCCAGGTTCCCGCCCGTTTCCTTCTGCAACAAAACCGCGGTGGCAAGAAAGCGCATATCATCACGCGGAACACGGCGAATCATGTTCATCACAGCTTCGCGCAGCGGCAAGCCGAGTAACTGCTCTTCGTGCAACTTGCGGAATTCCGTGCCAAGCGGCTCTGAAATTTCTTCGCCGACCATTTGCAATACCGCGGGAAGTGCGTGTCCTGCCCGCAGACCTCGCGCCATCAGATCGATCGCGTCCGGCAAAAGGCGATCGCATTGCCGGAGCCGCCGCTCGCGCAGCACCAATAAGTAAACGAACGGAATGCACCCAATCAGCAATGCAGCTATAAGCGGAAGAGCGCCGGGCAAAAACAGGGAAGTGATCAGCGCCGTTCCCAGGAATAATCCCGCGATCAGGCCCAGAACCTTGCTGACAGACCATGGCTTGCCTGTTTGCCGCAGCAGATCAAGAATTTCCTTCGCGCCAGGGATTTGTCGAACGACGTCGCTGATTGCAGGGCTTGAGCCGTAGCCTTCCTCTTTGAGAATGGTGACGGGCGGTTCTCCATCATCCTCATTAGTAACCTGAATGCTCTCGAGATGCCGCTGGACCGCTCTCTCCGCCTTCGACGGCCGGCTCATATAGAACACGACGGCGAAGCAGATCAACAGCAGCAACATGAAAAATAAGAACGGTGGCATCTGATTTCCCTTAATTCACGCTGTGCGAATGCTCGAACCACGAAGCAAGCACATTGACTCCCGAAGCATTCAGCCGGTCGGCAAAGTTCGGCCGTACACCTGTCGCTGCAAACGTACCCAGAACGCGGCCCTCGGGCGATATACCTTGTTTATCGAACACAAATATGTCCTGCATGCTAACGACGTCATCTTCCATCCCGCTGATTTCGGTAACGTGGGTCACGCGCCGCGAGCCATCGTTGAACCGCGCAATCTGAACAATCAGCTGCACGGCTGAGGCGATCTGCCTCCGCACCGCCTGCTCAGGCAAGTTCAGGTTTGCCATCAACGCCATCGTTTCAATACGCGCAATCGCATCACGCGGGCTGTTCGCGTGCACGGTGGTCATCGACCCATCATGGCCGGTGTTCATCGCTTGCAACATGTCCAGCGCTTCTTCGCCGCGGACCTCGCCGACCACTATGCGGTCCGGACGCATACGCAAGCTGTTAATCACCAGTTGGCGCTGCATGATCGAGCCGTGGCCTTCAATGTTCGCCGGCCTGGTTTCAAGCCGGACGCAATGCCGCTGCTTCAATTGCAATTCGGCGGAATCTTCAATCGTGACAATCCGTTCTTTCTCGGAAATGTATCCCGAAAGCACGTTGAGCAGCGTCGTCTTGCCGGCCCCGGTACCGCCTGAGACCACAATGTTGATTCGCGCCATCACCGCCGCGCGCAGCAGTTCAAGCATCGGCTTGGTGAGTGTTTCGTTCCGGAGGAGGTCTTCTTCGGTGATTGGAATATGCCCGAATCGGCGAATCGATACATGCGGGCCATCGATCGCCAGTGGCGGAATAATCACGTTAACCCGCGATCCGTCAGCCAGCCGCGCATCAATCATCGGTGACGATTCATCTACGCGGCGTCCTACCGCCGACACGATCTTGTCGATCACGTTCATCAGGTGCGCATTGTCCTTGAACATAATGTTGCTTTCTTCAAGGATTCCTCCGCGCTCCACGTAAACCTGCCTGGGCCCGTTCACCAGAATGTCGTTTACCGTTGGGTCTTGCAGCACCGGCTCGAGCGGTCCTAATCCAAAAACTTCATCCAACACTTCAAGCGCCAGCCGTTCGCGCTCACGCCCGCTGAGCGGAGTCTTCAGGCTCGCCACCAGGTCCTGAATGACCGAAAGCACCTGCGCCCGCGTCTGATCATCCCGCTGGTTCGCAACTCGCTCCAGGTCAACGCGGCTGATCAAATCACGGTGAACGCTCGACTTCAGCTCCTGATATTCCTTGAAGCTCAGACCAGTCCGCTTCGCATCCGAGGCAGGTACCCCGCTTGCGTTCCCAAATTGTGATGAAAGCGAATTAAATTCACCCATACGTCACTCTTAACTAGCGGCCCAGAAAGCGGAACCCGCCTTCTTTCTTTTTATCGGCTATTTTTTTATCGGTCATCGCCGGCTTCGCGCCAAGTTGGACAGCCAAATCAGTCAGGCTCCGGGCCACCTCGGAACTCGTTAGTTGTGCAATTGGGTCGCCACCGTTAATAGCCTTCACAACATGCGCATATCCGTTCGGGACCTTCCAGTAAATCTTCTGTCCGATGCTCTTCTCGATCTCGTTCTCAGAGATCAACGATTTTTTGTGGTGTCGGTTCAAGACCACGCGCAATCGATCACTCGGCACTTCCTTGCGCATCAGGTAGCTAAGCTGGCGCGCCACGTTGCGTAATGCAGACACTTCCGCAATCGTGACCATATGCAAATGGTCACAGTGCCGGATCAGTTCCAGGTTCTCGTCACTCAACCCAAGCGGCATATCCACCAGGATGTAGTCGTAGCGCATGCGCAGGAAATCGATGGTTTGCGCAACCGCGCCGGGCAGAATCCTTCGCGGATTGTCATTTCCTTCCGGCGCCGGAATCAATTCCACGCCGCTCGAATGCCGCGCCAGGAAGCTTTGCAGAAGTTCGGCATCAAGTCGGTCCGTATTCTCCATCAACTCGAAGAAGTGATACCTGTGTCGTGTCACTCCCAAATACAATGCCGCATCCCCGAAGTCAGGATGCAAATCGATAATCAGCGTTCGCTTCGAAAATGAGCTCGCCAGCACCGCCCCGAGCTGCGTCACCACGCTGGTCACGCCACATCCGCCCTTTGCCCCCATGAACGCCAGAACCTGCGCTCGAAACGGCTGCGTGCGTTCTTTTCTTCGCCCGCCCACGCGCGCCACAGCATTCAGCAGTTGTTCGCGCCCGATCGGTTTCAGCAGATACTCGCTGCATCCGCTCCGCATTGCCTGAATAATCAAGTCCGGCTGCGCATCTGTCGATACCGCAAAGATCGCCGTCTCCGGCGCGGTGCTATGAATGTTTTCCGCCGCCGCCGCCGCCTTCCGCCGGTCGCGGTCGAAATCGACAATGCAGATGTCCGGGGCCGGGTCGCCCAGCCACTCGGTGGCCGAGTCCGTCTCCCGTATTCGGTATTCGGAAACTTGCGAGCGTAGCCGGATCAGCGGCGCCGACTCAGCAAACGACTGCAGCACCGTCCAGGTCTCGTCATCCAAACAGATCCCAACGACAGAAAGAGGCTGGTTTCCCGAAAAAGTGTCGCGCGGATCGCTATTCAGCGCGTCTTTTAGTGACATCGGATTCATTTCGCACTCGGCTGTTGCTGACTTGCATTGTTGTTCGGCCCTGCCGCTGCCGGTAGGCCTTTATCAAATTCAGAATGTTCGAGGAACTTGACCGGGTTCGCCGGCGGCAATGCCGAAGGCGTATTCATCTGCACAGGGTCGACGATCCGCGGCGTCACCAGCACCATCAACTCGCTGTTGCTGCGATTCACCGACCGTGATCTGAACAGTTGTCCCAAGATCGGAATGTCGCCAATCCCCGGCACCTTGCTGAGTTGCACCGTGGCGCGGTTGTCGAGCAATCCTGCAATTCCGAACGACTGCCCATCTCTCAATTCGATTTCGGTTTCCGCGCGCCGGGTGGAAATCGCAGGGACCGTGAAGCCGGAAATTGTGACCGCCTGGGTAAAATCCAGCGTGCTTACTTCTGGCGCAAGGTGCATCCGGATTACGCGGTCAGGTCCAACCGTCGCTGTGAAGTCAAGCTTTACCCCGAATGGCCGAAACTGAATCGTCACCGCGCCAACGTTCGCGCCGCCTTGAACAACTGGGAAGGGAAACTCGCCGCCAGCCAGGAAGTCTGCCTTTTGTCCGTTCAGTGCGAGCAGATTCGGTTCAGCGAGGATCTCGAGCACGTTCTTGTTTTCGAGGTCTGAAATCGTTGCGCCAAAATTGAGGTCAGGACGGAACAGAAAAACGTTGAGCAAACTTCCAAGTTGGAAAGAGCTCGTGGCCCCTCGGTTGCCCGCGCCAATGGTCCCGGTAAGTTGAGTCTGTAAGGTAGGTGGATTGAACTGACCAGTGGTGACCGTGCCAGGTGTGTTTGCAGCTCCCGTACTTAAAAAGTTGATACCGAACGTTTGCAATTTCGTTCTGTCGACTTCCGCGAATTTCACTTCCAGCAGAATCTGCTGCTCATGTACCGGAGCAACGGTCAGGGAGTTGACCACATTGGCTGAGTATGCGCTAGCCATTTTTGCGACTTCATCGGAAGCCTTTGTATCGGAAACCGTTCCCGTCAGGATCAAATGCGCGCCATCAGATTGAAGATTGATTCGCTCACCAGGGAAGGTCTGCGCAATCGCATTCTTCAGCTGCGAGATGTTCACGTCGACGGTGACGTCCAGAATCTGCGAGTGCCCGCCCGAGTCCCACAAGATCAAATTGCTTACGCCAGGAGTTTTGCCCTCGACTACAACCTGCGTTGGCGAAGTAGCCAGGGTGTCAATCACACCAGGATTGCTCGACAAGATTCGCGTGATTGGCGCTTGCATATTGATCACGACCGACTTGCCAACGAACACATGAAATGCTTGACCTTCGGTTTGGGCTGCAGCTGGAATTGTCCTGCATACAACACTCGCGGCCAAAACAAAAAGCCAGCCCCTTGTTTTTCCCCACGCGAAAATTTTCATCGTGCTTTTGTTCAGCTCGTAACTGCCAGCTGTCTTGCTCCGTTCTTGGCTGGATCAGCGCTTCGACGCTGCGTTAGTTTGTTATTTCAGTCAGCAGTTTTAGCCGCTGAGGTCGTGGCTTCACTCGCAAACTTTTCTTCTGACCGCTTGGTCCCCTGGATCACTTCGAGCATGTACATGGGTTTCGCTTGGCGCGGAGTGTGCTTGACCACTTTCGCTACAGGTTGAGGCGCCTTAATGCCATACAGATCATCCAGGCGCGTTGGCTGAATGCTGGCCTGCTCGGTGTCGGCTCCGCTACGCAACACAAACTGAATGTTGCCCTGTCCGCTTGCCAGCTGAAGTTTTTGGGAGTCCTGCGGAGTAAGCAGGAGAGTGACAACGTTTACTTTCTGCGGCTTGCCTTGCGGATCAGGCTCGATCGTCTGCCCAGCCGCAAGCACTTCCACGTTCTGCAGCACCGTCTGCGTCTCCGGCGTCTTCCCGCCTGGCGGCGTGTACGTCAGCATGCAATCGACGTGCGATCCCGGATACAAGAATCCAGCCACGCCCGAGATCTCGTTCGACTTAACCGCAATCGCCCGCATTCCTTCGGGGATCTTTCCAGCGAGACCGATCCCGGCGCCGGCAGCTCCCAGATCGCGATCCACCACTGGCTGTTTTGCTGCAAGCGGATACAGCAGCGGCCGCCCCAGCACAGTGTCGGCTTTGGTGTATGCGCCCGACGGAAGGGTAGTGCTGTACCAGTCGAGCAGCGTCACGTCGTCGGACGTCAGCGTGACCCCAACCGGCAAATCCTTCGCCGCCACAACGAGGTGCGTTATCGGTTTCACTGACGGCCGATTGTCAAGGCGCCGATAAAACAGAAACGTGACAGCGCCGGCAAGCACCGCCGCGACGACGAACGCACTTAGTAATCGCTGTAAAGACGTAATTCACCCCCAAAGTCGCAATGTACGCTCGAGAGCGATTCGATTTGCTCCGAACGTCCGCCGCAACCCCTTATCGTTTTAAGGTCAATTTCGCGGGAACGCTGGGCTGGTACGCGAACCACGCCGTCCTACGGACCGCTTAGGGCACTTGAAAGCGTGCTGTCGATCTTGCTGAAGGCCAGATTCACCTCGTCCGCCAAACCGCCCAACGTTGTTATCGCCGCGAAGACAATCAGGCCCATGATGAGGGCATATTCGACCAAACCCTGGCCCGCTTCGTCCTGATGCAGGTGGGTAAGAAAGCTGCGAAAACGGTTGACCATAAACTTTATCTCCTGTGAATTTTCCCCATTCCGGGGCGAAGGACACAACCGTTGACATTCGCTGCATGTCAGATACCAAAGCCTCTCTCCTTTACGTCTGGAGCCTCGGTGCGCCTGACCAAATCTCTAACGGAGAAGTGCCAACGCGAAACTGAGTACTTCTGTTAACACTTATTTCAACGGAAATTATATAGTCAGTTACACTCAAATCTTGAAAACCGCTAGCATCACCGTCCCCTACTTCGACCTGAAGGCGCAGTACGGCCTTCTGCGCGATGAGATCCAGGCAGCCCTCGATCGCGTCTGCCGGAACGCGTCCTTCATCCTCGGAGAAGAGGTTGAGCGTTTCGAGCAGGCATTCGCCGACTACTGCGGAGTCAAGCATTGCGTCGCGCTCAATTCCGGCACCAGCGCTCTCCACTTGGCCTTGCTCACCGCCGGTATCGGCGCGGGCGACGAGGTCATTACCACCTCCAATACCTTTATCGCCACTGCCGAGGCGATCGCCTACACCGGCGCGATGCCCACATTCGTCGACATCCACCCCACAAGCGCGAACATCGACCCCGCCCAGATCGAATCCGCCATTACAGATAAAACTCGCGCCATCATCCCCGTGCACCTTTACGGACGGCCCGCCAACATCGACGCGATCATGAAAATAGCCGAGCAGCACCACCTCATCGTGGTCGAAGACGCTTGCCAAGCTCACGGCGCGCGCTGGAACGGCAAACGCGTCGGAGGATTTGGCCACTCTGCGGCTTTCAGCTTTTATCCCGGCAAGAACCTTGGCGCTTACGGGGAAGGCGGCGCCCTCACCACCAACGAGGATGAAGTCGCCAAAATGGCGCGCTCGCTGCGCAGCCACGGCGAATCCACCCGCTATCATCACCACTACATCGGCTACAACTACCGCATGGACGGCTTTCAGGCCGCAGTTCTTAATGTGAAGCTTAAATATCTCGATCAGTGGACTGCGAAGCGCCAGTCGAGCGCCGACTTGTATCGCAGGCTTTTAGCCGAGGCCAAGGTGCGACTCCCGCAGGATCCCGTCGAAGCCGAATGTGTTTACCACCTGTTTGTGGCCTACGTCGAAGACCGCAACCGCGTCCGTGCCGAGCTGGAGAAGCTCGGTGTCCAAACTGCCGTGCACTATCCGGTGCCGGTGCATTTACAGGAGGCCTTCGCAGATTATGGCTATAAGCCCGAAAGCCTTCCCTGTACCGAGCGCGCTTGCGAGCAGGTGCTCAGCATGCCGCTTTTTCCCGAGATGACAGAAGAGCAGGTCACCTACGCGGCACACTCCCTCGCCGAAGTCTGTGCCAAATGATTGTTGCTACCGTGTGGGACGGGCACCCTCGTCCGTTTTCTCGGCGCTCTCGGCGGCTTTTATCAGCGCACTCTGCGGTTAAAAGCTTTTTGAATCGACCCGCTCCATCAGCACGCAAACCTTATCCCGATAAAGCACCTTCCACCGCGAATCGTGCTCCAGCAAATAAGTGACTCCGCTGTCGCCGAGCAATGAATTCTTAGTGTCGCCGGGCGGAAACAGCACATATCGGATGTTGTATTTCTGCAAGATCGGATCAAGCCTCCGAACCAGCGAGTCTGACCCGAGCAGGTCGAGATAGTCTTTGAACACTCCGGCATATTCAAAGATATCGACGCGACTGTCAATAAAGACCTTTACATCCGGCGCATTCCAATCGATGAATCCTCCCCAGAGATAGAAGTTGAGAACATTTCCTTGTGGAGGATTTGTTTTTAGGTAGGAGACCACCCCGGTTGGATATCCGTTTGCGAGTGCCTTTTGCACCGCCTGCGGACGTGGCCAGAAAAACAGCATAACGGCAATGCCCGCGAACATGACGGCCATATTTACTCTGGGAGTATCTTTTTCTGGATAGTACCGGGGAAAGAAATCCAGGAGTTTGGCAAGCATTGGCGAGAGAACGATCGCTAACAGTACCAAAAAGCGAATGTGCGCTAGTGCAGTATGCAGTGCAAACAGAAGCATCAATAGGTCGGCGAGGTTCCATTGCCGATCACGCAATAACGCGATCAGCAGCAAAGCGATGATCACGCCAAAAACAATAGTCCCGCGAGCATCCTGAAAATTGACAGAAACCCACTCGGCGACGTGGGAGACATTCATCTTCTGATTGAACGCAACATCGAAGGGGTAATTCACCAGTCGCCATCCATATGGATTGAGGAACAGTGCAGCTACCGAAGCCGCTCCCGTAAACGCCAGTTTGCGAATCTGCGAAGGCGTCCAGCGGGAGGACTCGATGTGCCCCCACCTGCCGCCGAATAGACCCGAAATGCCAATGATGAAGAACAGGATCATCCCAAGCGACCACGATCCGTGACTATTTGCCCAAACGCAAAACAGCGGAGGGATAATCCAAAGGGGAGCGCGGCCACCGGTTCGGAAGCGCTGAAGAATGATGAGCAACACGACCATGAGGATGTAGCCAAACATGATCGTGCGAGGGCCGTAAGAGACAATGGCCAAAAAGCTCGCCAGGCAGCACGCAAAAACGGATGCTTTGAAATTCCGGCTTTCCTGATAACAGAGATAAAGAAGCAGCAGCATTAATATGGTTGGCAAAACAAACGTCATTGCCTTTAGGCCTGACAAACCGAGAACACGATAGGCTAGATAGAACGGAATTTCGCTCAGCCACTCACTGTTCACCCAGGGATGACCCGCGACCGTGAACGAGTAAAGGTCTTGCCGTACCAAATGGTGTTGCTCTAATAGAACCTGCGCATTGCGCATGTGCCACCAGACATCAGGATCATCGAAGTCGGCACGCCTGAGTGTCAGGGCATATTGGACAGCGATCAGTCCTAGGGTGAGTACCGCCAGAAATGAAGGTGAAGCTCTTAGACTCCCTCGCCAGCCGGGTCCAAAATGGCCGAAATCGCCAGAGGAAGCTGGATTTAGCGGCTGAACGTCGGCTTCAGTTGTTGTAGAAGTTAGTACTGTCACGGGTGTTTTAACGCCAAGGATGGGGCTCTATGCGTCGAACTGCAATCGGCGTTCCACCAAAGAAATATCGGCCGGAAAACTGAAGCTACACTCGACAAATGTGTTCTAGCGATGTGTAAACAAACTTGATAGCGTAAGTTATTGCGTAATTAGTGTATGCAAACGTTTACACTCCCCGTAGCTCGCCCATCAATTTTGTTGTTTTACATCTAGCTTCCCTGATTATTTTTGGTTACACTATTGCAATACAGGATTCCCTGTATTATTCTCCCCCAGCAACGTTCAGAGTAGTTGGACGCAACTCCAATCTTTGAACCCAGGTTCTTCCTGATCCAGCAAATCAGGCACGATATCTGAAGTGTAACTTTTTACAGGTTTCGCTCCCTATATTGTGTGCTGAAGTATTCACCTGTCCAGGAGAAGTGAGGTAGGTTTGGGAAGCCCCAGCATCAGCGAGCGAGTTAAGCGTGTCCTCTTGGTCGATCAGGACGAAGCTTTCGGCAACGTCCTCCAGGAAGTTCTCGGCGACTCCGGTTACAACATCCGCCAGGTTTTCACCCCCGAACAAGCCATCGCCGAATTCGGCAGCAGCGACGTTGACGCAATCCTGCTGAACCTTGCCTGCGATGAGCAGTCTCAGCGCTACATGTTACGCATGGCCGCGGAGTTGACCTTCGCCCCGCCAATCATAACCTTCGGCTGGAGCAACCAGGTCGCCTCCGCTCTTCAACTTTTCCGCGACGGCGCCGTCGACTTCCTTGAGCAGCCTCTCGATGTGCAGGAACTCCGCTTCGCCATCAACCGTGCCTGCCGCCGGACTGCCATGGTCCGCGAGCTCGCCGCCGCCCAGCAAATGCTCTGCGGACGCCGCGTTGACGGCCTCCTCGGTAGCAGCGCCGCCATGGACCGCGTGAACGACGTCATCCACAAAGTGGCCAGCGTCTTCACCACCGTGCTGATCACTGGCGAAAGCGGCACCGGCAAAGGGCTCGTCGGGAAAGCGATACATAATCTAAGTTCGCGGGCCAACAAGCCATTCGTCGCGTTCTCCGTTTGCTCGTTCCCCGAGTCGCTCATCGACGACGAACTTTTCGGTCACGAGCGCGGCGCCTTCACCGGAGCCAGCCAGGCGCGTCGCGGCCGCTTCGAAGAAGCCAACGGCGGCACAATTTTTATCGACGAGATCGGCGATCTCGCCCTGCCGCTTCAGGCCAAACTTCTTCGCGCCCTGCAAGAGCGAACTGTCTCGCGCCTGGGATCGAATGTTTCCCATCCCATCGACGTTCGCGTCATCTGCGCCACCAACCGCAACCTCGAGCAAATGGTCCGCGAAGGCACTTTCCGCGAAGATCTTTATTTCCGAATTTCTGTGGTCAAGGTTGCAATGCCCGCGCTCCGCGAGCGCACCGATGACATTCCCCTCCTCGCCGAATATTTCTTGCGCATGTTCGCCAAGCTGCACAAAAAGCAGTGCCGCAGCATGAGCCCCGGCTTCATGGGAGCTCTGGCCCGCCATTCGTGGCCGGGCAATGTACGCGAACTGCAAAACGTGATCGAGCGCAGCGTGGTTCTCGGGAACGGGCACGAGCGGCTTGCCATCGACGACCTGCCGCCCGAACTGCAGGGCCTCAGCATCTCCGACGAGCTGCCAAAAGGTTCCTTCCACGACGCGCTCCGCAATTTCAAGAAGGAGCTGGTGCGAGTGGCGCTCGCGACGCATAACGGAAACAAGCTCAAGGCCGCCAAGGAACTCGGAATCAGCCGCTGCTATTTGCATCGTCTTCTGAATCAACTCGAAGTTCCCGGTGGCCCCAATGTTAATAGAGACGCCGATAGAGATGACGAGCGCATGGATGAGGTCGAAGCCGAAGTCGAAGCCGAGTTGCAGGAAGCTGACGACAGGGTTCCGGCGGTTGAAGCCCGTGAGGAAGTCGGCCGCGCCGCCGTGTCCGCGAAGGTGTTCCGCTCCGCCGTCCGCATCGCCTAAGGAGGTTCGAACGTAGCCACTCATCGTCCCCAACTTATGACGTTCTACCTACACACTGTCATCCCGAGCGAGGAGCAATCATTCGCATTGCGAATGATTGCCCAGAGTCGAGGGACCTTGGGTTTGTTCGCAGAACGGTGCAATCGAGGTTAATTCGGCATGTTCTTCCCCCACCATTCACGAGCAAAGCGCAGTCGGGGACAGAGCCTCGTCGAAACCGCGCTTCTCATTCCACTGCTGCTCATCCTTATTCTGAACGCCGTCAACTTCGGCTACTTCCTTCTGGTGACGTTAAACCTGACCTCTGCCACCCGCAACGGCATCGAGTACGCAATCGAAGGATCGTCAACACCGGCGAATGCGGCGCTACCGGCCGCAGGCCCTGCTGCCACAACGGTCAGCTATTTGATTTATCAAGAGCTAAGCAAACTCAGTGGATCAAGCGATGTTCAGGTTCAGGTTTGTTCGCTGAGGTTCGGAAACGATGGTGCGGGCCACTCGAATTGTCAATCTTGCACAAATTCAGGTTGCAGTTCTAGTGGAACGACAACGAGCCCTGACCCGGACCCCGAGCCCAGTGCGGGATTCGTTCTAAATAGTATTAACGTCTCATACACGTTCAACACTTTGATCCCGACCGCGCCATTCAACTTGGTCGTCGGTGCTTTGCCGCTTTGCCAAACAAGTGGAAGCTGTACCTTCAATCGCCACGCCGAAATGAGGGCGATGGGATCATGACCCGCAGATTCCAAACGTGTCTTCGGCGCGATGAGCGCGGCCAAGCCCTCGTCGAGTTTGCGATGGTGATCGGATTCCTGGTTATTTTCGTAGTCGGCATTTTGGAAATGTCGCTGTTTTTGTACAACTACGCCTGGCTCACCGATGCGGCAAAAGAAGGAGTGCGTTACGCGATCGTGCATGGCGCGAGTGGCAGTAATCCTGCGGGCCCAACCGGCACTTCGGGAACGAGTTCTTCATGGAGCCAGTGCACTAATTCAAACTCGAGTTCTGCCCCATCCGTAGCGAGCGCCGTGAAGACGTTCGCGGCCGCTTCCTTGCACAACATTTCGAGCATGAACGTGTACGTCTGCTATCCCGACGGTAACAACAATCCCGGAAGCGGAGTTCAGGTTAGCGTGAGTTATCCGTATTCGCCCTTATTTCTGACAAACTGGGCAACGATCCCGATCTCCGCGAGTTCGGTAGGAAGGATTCAGTTTTGAGCAGCGCGACGCAAAATTTGAGTTCTTTACACGGGGTCATTCCGAGTGAAACAGAAGCATTCGCTGGACGAATCGCAATGCCTAATCAAGATGCTGTCATCCCGAGCGCAGTTTCGCGGCCGACAGAGTCGAGCGCGAAACGGAGTCGAGGGACCTGCTTCTGTTTTTTCTCTGGAACAGCAAATTCCTCGACTCCGTTCCCCGCTCGGGCAAGCGGAGTTCGCAACTGCGTTCGGAATGGCAGCGTATGTGGACCAAATAGAAGAAGGCGCGCGCACGAGCGCGGTCAAGCCGCCATATTCGTCGTTCTCGCGTTGGGAATTTTTCTGATTGGCGGAGTCGGCTTCGTCGTCGACGGTGCGAATCTATGGTTCCATCGCCAATCTGCCCAAACCGCCGCCGACGCTGCATGCACCGCCGGTGCTATGGACCTGCTCTCCGAAGCTGCGGGCGCCAGCCTACCCTTAGGGCCGACAGCTAGCGCTAACTCCTACGCGGCGCGTAACGGCTACTCGTCTGGTGTGGTCGTAGATGCTGGGACGTTTGCCGGCCTAAACGGTAAGTCATGCGACTACAGCAACTTGGTCTGTGACGCGGCTAACAACCCAGTCCCTGCACCTTATCTGCAAGTCACCATAACGGACCCTGTGCCGACTACTTTCATGCGCTTGGTGGGCGCTGGCCCGAGCGTGCCAGTTCCTGCACGTTCGACCTGCGGGTTGAGTAATGTTCGGTCACCGGTCCCTATCCTCGTTCTTAATCCAAACGATGCAGCCGGAGGCGCCGCGAATACTCTCACAACCAACAGTGGCTTTAACTTAGCCGTCTACACGGGCGCCCAGATGAGCGCTGGTTCAGCATTAAGCACGCTTGTCCAAGTGAACTCCGTCATCTCCGACGTTAGCGTCTCCTCCGGAACAATTGACCTCAGTAACGCCAATAGCGGTAATGGCGGAGCCTTTGCCGTAGCGGCGCGCGAGGATCAACCAGGTGATCCGACAATTGACTACGGGAGCTCGACAAGAAAATGGGTCAACGCAGCCGGTATTGTTTCTGATCCATTCGCGACGATTCAAGCGCCGGATGTTCAGGGAACTGCTAGCTTTTTTCGTGATACCAACTGTCCAGGGATCCCCGTAGGAGTCGCTTGCGATCATTACACTCCGGGCACTTACTCGACCCAGATTCCCTGTCCAGCATCCGCGAGTGGTGTGGCCGCGATTTGTGTGGGACGCGGTATCAGTGGGGGGACCGGTCTAGCAGTGTTTGATCCAGGTGTCTATTACGTGGAAGGAGACTTTGTCGCTGACGTGAACTCGTGCCTACGTCCAGGTGACAGCACACAGGGTATAGGTGGCACGATGTTTTATTTCGAGGGTAATCACACGCTGCAAGTGACCGGGAACTCAGGACTATTACAGAGACGTCGTAGCGGATCTATCGTTTTTGACTGCCAAAGCGCCAGCTATGCAGTTCAATCCTCCACGATTCAGTGCCCATCGGGGACTTACTCGAACTTGCCGCAGGGTGTCACTACATTGACAGGAAATGTTTTGCTTGCACCGTGCTCCGGACAATACGGAGACCCTTTGCAACAGGGTGCGCGAGGGATTCTCTTTTTTCAAGACCGGAATTCTCAGCTGCCGACCAATGACCAACCGATGTGGAACTCCGCTGGATCATTCGCTCTCATCGGAAATATTTATTTTCACCAATGTCACTTAGGCGGAGCTGGCGATAGCGGCGCAAGCTGCGATACCGGAGCTTTCGGAAACACGCTCATGATCGGAAACGGCGCGGCTCAACAAGGCTACATTGTCGGCGACATCGTCGCCGATCAGCTACAAATAGGAGGAGGGTCCAACCTTACGGTGATGCTCAACCCCAACCCCCAATATTACGTACTAAAGGCATCTCTGCTGCAATGAACTTTTTCTCTAACGTGTATGGAACTGGCGCGGCGCACATTCGCCGCATGATCGATTCCGAATTTTGTTTCCGCGTGTTGTGATTATGGTGTTTCTTTCTCTTGGGTTGAATTTCGATGAACCGCAGGTTGCCTCCGACGCGACCGACGACGGCTCCCCAAACTCCGCCCAGGAGAAGCCGCGCCCCAAGGAAACACCCGTACCGAAAAATGGAAATTCAGTTGCGGCACTGAACGAGCACACAAACGGGAACGGCTCCTCTCCGAAAAAATCCGGTTCGGAGGAATCTCCAAAAGACAACAGTTGGTCCGAGACCGGCCTGAGCATTATTCAATCCGTTTTGCGCGATGCGGAGAAGAAGACTTCCGGTCCTGTGAATGGCTCGAATCCGAAACAGGTTTCCCAAGAAATTCCCGCGCTGCCCGGCATAGAAGACCTCCTCAAAATTGCGCAAGGAATAGCTCCGACTTCTCATCCCATGTCGGATCCTGGGGCAGCGGCCGCACCCGCCCGCGCCGCAGAAACCGCGATACCTGCGCCGCCCGCACCAGAGCGTGTGCCTGAACTCGAATCCATTCCTGCCCGAGTACTCCCAACCGGGAAACCAGAATCTCCATCAATCGATTCCACACCGCCGAATACAGAAGCCGAGCAGCCCGCGGCCGTCTCTTCTCTTGCCCCTGAATTTCTCTCTCCCGTGATGGAAGAGCTCCGCCGAAAGCTGGCGGATGCCGCCAATTCAAATAGTGACGAGGCGGCTGTCCTCGCTCGTCTGGCGGTGTCGACGCCCGGCAGTTCACAATCACGAACCAAACGCGAGCCCATCCCCAGCTTCGCCACATTCAAGTTCGGCGATCTCCCCGGCCGCGGCTTGCTTTATTCGTTCATCGGACACGAAGTCGCGATGTTCGCCATCTTCCTGTTCATCACCTACGTCATTCCTAATTTCCGCGAGCAGCGTTTGATTGTCGGCTCTTTGAATCCGCAGGACCACATCATTTATTTGCCCGAAGTCGGCGGCGGCACCCAGGGCGAAAAGAGTGCAGGCGGTGGAGAGAGCAAGCCACAGCAGGCCTCAGCCGCTCCCGCGCATGCGAGCAAAGGTTTCGCATATCCGGGGGCGCAGGCGATTCTTTCGAATCCCCCAAATCCTACAAACGCTTTTCAGACTGTGCTGCACCCACTCGCCGTACGTCCTGAGCCGCTCAAAAAATTAGTGCCGCTGCCGAACATCGTTCAAATGGCAGAGACGCGCCTGCCGACCGATCTGGTTACCCCAAAAGCTGCCATGCCGCACTACGAAGCTCCGGTGAAAGCCATCAAGGTCCGGCAGGACAGTAATCTGCGCCGCAACGCGAAGTGGAACGTGCCTGTCAAAGCGCCTGAGTTGATCGCGAAAGCCAATATGCCGAAGCTTGCCGCAGCAGAGCAGCCGCTACCTACTGCTCCGAAAGTCGAGCCCAAGCCGGTTCAGGCGAAAGAAGAAAAGCCTCGCGAAGCTGAAAAGCCCGCTCCAACGCCGATAAAAGTTCGCGCCGAAAAACAAACCGAAAAGTCCGAGAAGCAAGCCGCGCCGCCTTCAACCGCGCAACTTGCACGGCTTGAAATGCACGGCAAGTCCGCCGAGCCTCTGCTTTCGCTGAGTCCGGCTCCACTTCCGACTGCGTCAAAGGTTCCGGCAGATGAAGCGCGCGGGCGTTTTGCCATCGCGCCAGGCGGCAAGCTGAATCCCAATTCTGTTAATCCGGGCAAGTCCAACGGCACGGCTTCGGAATCTCCCGCAACCGGACAGGAAAAATCGCAAGCCGCAAACGCCACTTCTGAGCTCGCGTCTAATTCCGGTACGGGAGCCGGTCACAATCCTGCTGCCGGTGGCGGCTCCGGTAAATCGAGCGAAGCATCGGGCGGCGGCTCCGCAGGCGCAGGCAGCGGTTCGGGCAATACCGTTGGGGCGGGTGTTGCTGCTATTGGAAACGGTAGCGGACGCGGCACTGCAGGCGCGGGTGCCGGAAAATCCGGTCATGGCGCAGGAACTGGTTCCGGAGCGGGCAGCGGCTCAGGAACTGGCTCATTCCCCGGCATTACGATTCAGGGTGGGGAAGGGAACGAAAGCAGCAATGGTCACTCCTTCACCGTCGCGCAGCAAACTCCGTATCAGATGACCATCGTCGCAACTGCGAGCAGTGGCGGCGGCCTCGCGGACTACGGAGTCTTCGAGAACGAGCGCGTCTACACCGTTTACGTTCCCATGCAGCGCACGCCGCAGGAAGCCGACCCAACCTGGACCTTGCAATATGCTCTCGAAAATTCCAAGGCCGATTCTGGTGGTCAGTTGATCGCGCCAACGCCGGTCATGCGCGAATGGCCGCAAATTCCTGCGGATTTTGCGAAGGCTTATTCGCAGCAGCAGGTAGTCGTTGCTGCAATTCTTGGCAGCGATGGCAAATTGACCCACTTTTCCGTGAAGCAGAGTCCCGATCCGCACGTGAGCACGCCCATCACTCAGGCGCTCGCGAAATGGGTATTCCGTCCCGCACAGCAGGACAACAAGCCCGTCGCAGTAAAAATTTTGCTCGGCATCCCGCTGAATTAAGCACTCAGCAATCAGCATTCAGCCACAAACCTATTCCTGCATTCCGAATCGCTTCAGTGATAAAGATTCTGCAGTTTCGCCCGTGTGTGTTTTGTGCCGGATCACTGAGTGCTGAGTGCTGATTGCTGAATGCTAAAAATGCGGCCGGCAGGGAAGTGCGGCCGCATTCTTCTGTCAGCGTTGCGGTGGAACTTACGCCGCTGGTCTCATGCGCTGAACGTTATCGGGCTCGGTGCTTCGCGCCGGCAACTCTCTCGAGTGCGATCCGCTTGACGCTCCGCCCATTGCCGCCAGCCAGCCCAGGAACAAGCTAAGGAACCCAGCCCACCCAAAGCCGGCAAATATGCCAAGCACGTACGGACTGTGTGCAGTCCCGCTTACGCCGGCTCCGCCACTCAACGCTGCGCCGCCAAGCGTGGAAAGCACGATCACCGCAACCACAGAAAGCCCGAACATGATCAAGCCATGGTTCACACCTTCATACCGGGTGTTAACGCTCGCCAGGCTGCCGGTAATGCGCCCAGCAACGTACATCGCGATGATGGTAAGAATAATCGCCCAAATCGCCATGCCGACATTCATTCCCGTTACCGGCTGTGGCGCGTTGGGGTTAGCCGCCCTTGCGAATATTGCCATACCGAGTATTCCAAACACTGACCAAATTGCTACAAAGCTAAATACTCCTGCCCAGATTGCCGACCAGCTCAGCGTCCTCACCGGCCGGATATTTACGGTCTGATATCCAGTATCAGCCATCTCTTTTTCCTCCTTCCTCCTGTCATATCCGATGAGCTTCGGGCAGGTATGGGATGGCCGCTCGGAAATAAATATCGCAATACGATATAATCAGATCGGTGGCCGAAAAACAGAAACCCCGGTCAGTGAACAGACGTAAGTAACGCCCTGGCTCGTATACGCGCATCTTCGCTGCTGTTGCGGTCTGAGGCAATGCTTCTGAGCACCGGCGCGATCGCCTGCAACTCGCGCAAGTGATGGCGTTCGGCTTCCTTCTGCATTGTCGCTAGCGCGCCCGCGATCCCGTCCTTATCATGTTGGCGAAGGTGTGTAAGCGTGCGGCCGAACTCCGCTGTTGTCGAAATCTCCTCGAAAATCGACGTCAGCTCCTCGATCTCCGAGTTCGTGGATTCGCTATATGTGAGCAGATTGTTATAGGTGAGGTCGCGATAGGTAAGCGTTCGCACCGGATTGTCTTGAGGCGAGCTCACCTTTACAGGAATGTCTGCTCCAAAGTACTCCAGATCTCGCGCAATGGTGAAGATCATCCTGCGGGTCGAGTCGTTCGCCTGGAACACCAGCGTGTACGGCACTCCTGTGCTGTCGACCGAATTCGGCGACGATTGGTAGGTTGCGGCGCCGAGAGAATCAACCGCGATCGTGTAATAAGGAGGGTTGGCATTCCATAGCACTGACGTGAAAACCACCGTAGGGAAGCGCCGCCCGTTCTTCGTTTGCAGCTGTGGGTTTTGCGCAAGCAGCAGAGAAGGGCAAAGACCAAGCAAAGTTGCGCTGAGTATCAGCCTGGATAGCCGAGGCATGTTCGATTGGATGCTTTCAAATATCCACACAGGTAGGCTCCCCCTTGCACGAATCGCTACTCACGACATTTCTACGCCGGGATTGCCATCTTCCTTGCCGGATTGAAAAATGGAAGTTTTACCACCTTCCCTGCTGCCTTTTTCCGGACCGCTTCGATCGTGATCTCCATTTGCAGCCGGCTCCCGATATTCGCGTGCGCCGTTTCCACGCTGGCCAGCGCGATCAGCTTCTTCAGCACCGGAGACCACGTCGTCGAAGTTGCTTTTCCAACTTGCCGATTGCTCGCGTAAACCGGCACGTGCACACGTGATGTCTGGCTTGGTGCTGCGGGCGTCAGGCCGAGCTTGTCATATAAAGCGTCAATTTCATTCCAATCAAGCTCTAACCCAATTAGTTGACGTGCCACTCCGTTCTTGTGATCGTTTTCGAGCGCAGCGCGGCCTATGAAATATTCTTTGTCAAGATGCACCATCTTGCCGAAGCCCAGCTCGAATGGCGAATACTTCTGCGAAGCAATGAGCGCCTTGCGCGAACTGGTATAGTCCACATCCAGCAACAATAGGCCGGCCTCAACTCGCGCCACATCCAGCGCAAGCATTCCTGTGGGATGCAGATCAAAAGCCTGGCCGGCAGCCGTAATCGTGTCCCACACTTTTAACGCCTGTTTCCAATCAACCCAAATCTCGTAACCCAAATCTCCCGTGTACCCCGTGCGAGAAATATCCACCGGCACGCCGGCGATTTTGCCGCTGGTCATCCGGAAGTATTTCAGGTTCGTAATTTCCGCTTCTGCCACGCTTTTTAATAACTTCGCCGACGTTGGTCCTTGTAAGGCGAGTGCCGCTGTCTGTTCCGAAATATCCTCAATGTCGACCTCCATATTCAGCCCGTTCTGGTGAAACCAGCGCAGGTTGGGCTCGGCCGCGGTCCAGCGATAACGGTTTTCATCGAGCCGCGTGATTGTGCCATCGTCGATTACCTTCCCCTGCTCGTCACACCAGCAGCAATAAATAACCTGGTCCTTTTTCACTTTGTTGATGTCGCGCGTGATGATGCGGTTCACCAGCTTGGTCGCATCGCGTCCCGTAATCAGGTACTTGTACAAGGGCGTGATATCGATCAACGCCGCCGCATTGCGGATCGCGTTGTACTCGTGCTCATGATGCGTCTCGTAAGCGCTCACCGTGTAATAGCCTGACCACTCGCGGTAATTCAGACTGTGGCAAAGCGGCAACGTGCGCTCGTGAAATGCGGTTCCAATGGGCATTATGGTTTCTCTTCGTGGCCGAATGTTGGATTATATCGATTTCCGCAATTGGTTCAGGCTCATGCCATAATGTTCCGCTCGCTTATCGGAGTCCACAATGATTTCGCGCCGCCGCTTTTTGCAAACATCCACCGTCAGCGCCGCAGCAATTTCGAGCATTGCGGCTGCCGACGAAATCCCGGCGAACTGCAAGCCGCTGCCCCCTGCCATTGCCCAGCTCCCGTCATTGAAGGAACAAGTAAAGCCAATCACGGTGCAAGAGCGCATCGATCGTCAGGACAAAGCCCGTCGGCTGATGCAAGCCAACCACCTTGACGCAATCCTCCTCATGTCAGGCACGTCGTTGCGTTACTTCACCGGCATTCAATGGTGGGGAAGCGAGCGAACGTTCGCATTCGTTCTTCCTGCCAGCGGGAAAACGTTCTTCGTGTGCCCCGCGTTCGAACAGGCACGAGCTCTCGAGCAGATTGCAAACAGCCCCCAAGCCGGCGTTGCAGATATTCGTACCTGGCAGGAAGATGAAAGCCCTTACGAGAAACTCGCCCAGGGGCTGCGCGATCATGGCATCGCTACAGGCACGCTCGGCATTGAAGAGACTGTGAAATTTGTTTTCAGCAACTCGCTTTCACATGCCGCCCCGCAAATCAAATTCGCCAGCGCAAGTCCCGTGACTGCCGGTTGCCGGATGATCAAGAGCCCGCGTGAGCTTGCTCTCATGCGCTTGGCCTGTAAAGTGACGTTGACGGTCTACGAAGCAGTCTTCAAAAGTTTGCACGAGGGAATGACCGACTCCGATATCCGTCAGTTGGTCCAGTCAGCGTACGCAAAGGTTGGGTTCGAAGGCGACGTGGATGTTTCCATTGCGACCAGTTCCAGCTCGCCGCATGGTTCGACGGAAGCCCAGGTAGTGCGCGAAGGTAGCATCATCATGCTCGACGATGGCTGCACTGCCGACGGATACTGGTCCGACATTACGCGCACATTTGTATTAGGGGACCCCAGCGACAAAATGAAGACGGTTTTCGACGTCGTGCATCGAGCCCAGAGTGCCGCGCTGCGGGCCGCTCGCCCCGGCGTGCCTTGCGAAAGCGTCGATGCAGCCGCGCGAAAAGTCATCACAGATGCCGGTTACGGCCCAGACTACAAATACTTTACGCACCGTCTGGGTCACGGCATGGGAATGGATGGTCACGAGTGGCCCTACCTCGTCAGAGAAAACAAAACGCCGCTCGAACCCGACATGGTTTTCAGCGATGAGCCTGGGATCTATATCCCAAGTGAGTTCGGCATACGTCTCGAAGATGACATGCATATCACCGAGAACGGGGCAGAGTTATTCACCCCGCAGTCTCCTTCGCTGACCCAGCCGTTCGGCTCTGGTCGGCTGTCCTGATTTATGTTTACGATATGGATTACAGCTGATCTACTCACCAGATGATGGCATCGCTGCGGATAGGTTCGAAAAAGGTTTGCTGATTCAGCAGAGCTTCAATTGCATGCACGACTTCGCTGCCGGTATTTTTTGAAAGCGCCCCACGAAATCCGGCATTGCGAGCTTCCGTCGTTAGTTCTTTCGAGACCTGCTGTACGGTTAGCAGCAGCATGGGAATCCCTGGTTGTTTCTCCGAGATTTCTTTCCCCGCTTGCAAACCATTCATATCAGGCATCGCAAGGTCAATCACCGCAACATCTGGACTGAGTTGGGCGATCTTGGCAACCGCCTCGTGCCCGTCTCGCGCTTCGGCGCACACGATCCAATCACTGTGACTCTCAATCAATCGGCTAAGAAGCCTTCTGATAGAGCCATCGTCGTCGGCGATGAGTACACGTACAGCCATAGGCAAGCGGCAAGAACGGATCAGCTCGACGGCGCGATTGATTCGAACTCGCTCTTTTCTATGATGGCGCGGCTTCCCTTATGCGCAATACATGCATTACCCGATTACCATACCGATTACGGTGTCCCAACAAACAATCTTCTGCCATTTTCTCGTGCCTTTTCTCTGCTGAGAGCCCGGTCTGTCCCGTCTTTATACTTAACAAATGCGCAACGGTATTAATGGCTCGGTGAGAATGTTTTACATTGCAATGCTCCTGGCAGCGTGCGCCGCCGCTCAGAGCTCCGCGACCTTTCCTGCGCTTACGACCTGGAAGACGCTTGTGGTCAGGGGCAGCATTGCTGCGCTCAGCCAGATCTACAGCACGGAACCACCGGCCCGAGTCACAGTAATCACGAAAACTTCGGCGAACATTTCTGTGCAGGACGATGCTGAGTTTTGGGCAGGTCTGAAAGCCCGCCGAGTGTCGCTGAAAATTTCACAGGAGACTTCGCCGCAGCCCAGCCTGAAGCAGGTGACTTTTCAAGCGACGGTTACACCTGCGCTGCCGGGACGCACTCTCTACATTCTCGAATCCCAGCTTTGGCAGCAGCAAGGCCTGGAGTGGAAATTGGTCGCGGTCGAACGCACCGACGCGCGCCGCCTCGAACAGCCACTCTCAGTTGATGCCAAGCTGTATCCGCCGGCCAGTAGCGCGCGAAGCGAGATTCAGCAGGCAATCGCACGGGCTGGCAAGGACCGCAAACGCGTGCTGATTGTCTTCGGCGCTGATTGGTGTTACGACTGCCACGTCTTGGACAGCGCATTTAAGCGGCCAGATATTGCGCCAACTTTGAACGCTAATTTCGAAGTTGTTCACGTTGATGTCGGCCAGGGCGACAAAAATCAGGATTTGATGAACGAATATCAGGTGCCGATGGCGCGCGGTATTCCCGCCTTCGTAGTCCTCGACTCCAACGGCAAACTGCTTTACAGCCAGAAAAACGGAGAGTACACGAGGATGCGTGCCATGGGCCCTGAAGACCTGCTCGCTTTCCTGAATAAGTGGAAGCCGGCGAAATAGGTGTATCCGCCTGCTCTTGGGCGCTCGATCATTCCCCTTCAAGAATGTCCTCCCGAAATCGTCTGAAATATGTGTCACCGCGAATCGATGAATGAGCTTCCGATTGGCTGCAAGCTCTCTAAACGACCGACTTTCTCCGATCTCACCATCCCCGCGGCACCCGTTTCAGCGTTGCTGACCTGTTCTGCTGTCATTACGTGCCTGAGACTCTTCAGCCTCGCAGTGGCACGCTTTTCCCCACCAGCAGACGCAGTCTTGTACCATTCGTAGGCTGCAACGTAGTCAAGAGCCACTCCCTTGCCTTGCTCATACAGGTATCCCAAGTCAAGTTGCGCACGCGCATCTCCCTGCTTAGCAGCCAACCGGACCCACTCTGCCGCTTCCCGATAATCGAGTGTTGTGCCAGTTCCGGTGTAGTAAAGCCAGGCTAGATCTTCTTGCGCCGTCGCATCGCCGGATTTAGCCGCCGCGCCAAACCATGTAACTGCTTGTGGAAAGTCTCGGCGCCGGAAGTAGAGTGAAGCCAAATTGCACTCTGCTACCGCGTTTCCCCGACCGGCGGCTGAGCGATACCAGCGCTCAGCCTCACCCACATTCTTCTTTACTCCCTCACCGTGTTCGTACATCGAAGCCAAATTATTTTGAGAGAGAGCATGTCCTTGTTTCGCACCAGCCTCATAATACGAAATTGCGCGCTTGTAATTCCGCGGCAGGCCTTCACCGTGCTCGAACAGATACCCGAGTGCGAACTCCGCATCGGGAAATCCCTGCGCGGCCGCTGGCTGGAACCATCTTGCTGCTTCCATGTTGTTCTGCGAAACACCGTCTCCCGTCATGTATGCTCGTCCAAGAAGGTAAGCTGCTCGTGCATCCCCGTGTTCGGCGCGTTCACGCAATGACTGGACGTCACTCTGACTCAAAACTGCTCCCGTAGCTTTGCCCTGACATAACGCATTTTTGCCAGAAAGTGCGAACCAAACCAAGACAAAGGCCGTAAATATGAGTGATGTGCGACGCTGTGCGACTGTGTCTTTTGCTTTTTCCATAGACGAACTGTCGCGGGAGATAGGCGTTTCGGCAATGCAACCGCGCACACCAGTCACACACGCGTGGATAACGCGCCAAATCGCTGAAGAAAAGAAGCTTATGCATGCCCAATCCAAGAAAAATTCATACCTAAACTGGCTCACTAACCTTGTTGATGGACTCACGTCCAAATACTGGTGGAAAAATGTCAGAAAGTCGGTCCGCTCAGGCAGTCGTTTGCTTCGATGTTTTTGAAGTTGATCTTCGTGCGGGTGAATTACGCAAAGAAGGTCGAAAGATCAAGTTACAGGAACAGCCGTTCCGGGTGCTCTCGTACCTGTTGGAGCGCGCCGGCGAGGTAGTCCCGCGCGAAGAATTGCGCGAGCAACTCTGGCCTGCCGACACTTTCGTCGATTTTGATCACGGTCTGAACAGCGCCGTGGCACGTCTGCGCGAAGCTCTTCACGACTCCGCCGACAAGTCACGCTTCGTGGAAACTGTCGCCAAGCGTGGTTATCGTTTCATCGGATCACTCCGTCCCGCTCCGGTGTTTGCTCGGATTTTGCCACCGTCGCTTCCTGAGCCGGTTATTCCCCAGCCACCAGCCAAAAACCAAGTAGCCGGGAAAATATGGATAATCGCCGCATTCTTTCTGGCGCTCTTCAGCGGGCTGGCGATTTGGCCTTTACGTCACTCTAAAGCCAGCTCTGACTCGCAACTATCTCGAATTGAAGTTGTACCGCTTATCAGCCTCCGCGGCTTTCAAGCAACCCCTGCGTTTTCTCCGACTGGCACGCTGGTAGCGTTCCGCGAATATGACGGCGCTCGTAATACCGGAATTTATGCTGCCGCGGTTGGGGGAGAAAAATCGGTGCAGGTCACGAACAATCCCGGTGACTGCTGTCCAGCGTGGTCGCCCAATGGAGACCAGATTGCATTCGTACGCTATTCCGCAAAAAATATTTTCTCGATCTATTTAGTTTCGGCACTTGGAGGCACTGAACACCGAGTTTACGAAGGAACTGCGTCACTAGGATCCGGTCTCACGTGGTCCCCGGATGGCAAGTCGCTTGTTTTTCCAGAGAGCAGCTCGGCCGATCCGACTCGTGCCTGGGTTTCTGCGCTCTCGCTCTACGATTCCAGCACCCACCCGCTTACATCACCGCCGCCCGGCTCAATGGATCATGAACCCGCGTTTTCTCCCGATGGAACAAAGCTTGCGTTTGTCCGCTCTACGGTGGCTGGCGTCAGCAATGACGTTTATGTCATGGCCGCAACCGGTGGTCAGCCGAAGCGCCTCACTTTCGATAACCGCCCAATCATGGGACCACCTACATGGACTGCTGACAGCAAGGAAATCATTTTTTCCTCCAGTCGAAGCGCTAGCGCTGGTTTGTGGAGAGTCTCGGTCGAGGACGGCGCACTGCGTCCTGTAGCCGCGCCGATTGGCGATGCAAAGTGGCCGTCGATCCCAATCAAAGGCAACAATCTGGTGTACGAGCAATGGATTTCCAGAGAGAACATCTGGCAGCTGGATTTAAAAGATGTGAAACATATTGAGAAGCAGCCATCGCCATTGGTATCGGTAAAAGGGAACAAAGCGCGACCGGAGTTATCTCCCGATGGGAAGAAGATTGCCTTTGAATCGGACCGGCTGGGCTTCTGGGACATTTGGGTGTGCGACGTGAGCGGCGCCAATTGCGCTAACGTCACGGACTTGCACGGAACAGCCGGCCGCCCGCGATGGTCTCCTGGTGGGCACTACATCGCCTTCGAATTTCATCCGCATGAGCGAAGCGAAATCTATGTCGTAGAAGTCCCCGGTGGAGAGCCTCATCTCGTACCAACCATGCCAGGCGCAGACAATCTTTCTCCAAGTTGGTCTCGCGATGGCAAGTGGCTGTATTTTGCTTCAAAGCGAGGCAATGAGCCTTTTGAAGTTTGGAAGATTCAATTTCCCACCGGCACTCCAGTGCGGCTTACAAAAAACGGTGGCATTGCTCCAGAGGAATCACCTGATGGTCGCTATCTTTATTACGCCAAGTATGAGCAGGGCGGAATCTGGAAGATGCCCTTACAAGGTGGCGCAGAAAGTAAAGTTTTAAGTGATGTTGGCGCTGGCGGTAGTTGGGCCGAGTGGGCCCTTCGCGCGAATGGAATTTACTATCTGAAAGAAGATAAATACCCTCACGTTTCTATTGATCTGTTTGACTTCGCTACTCGCAAGGCAATTCCAATCTGGAATCTGGAGAAAGAACCAGGTTGGGGATTGAGCATGTCGAGCGACGGCAAGTCGATCGTCTACATCCAGAATGAATTTTCAGAATCGAACCTGATGCTGGTGAAGAACTTCCGGTAAGCTCCACAAACTGTTAATAGATTAGAGAAAAATCAGCGGGTGCCCCATCCTTGTCCCGCCGACTTTGCGGGACAGGGTGGGGATTTTGACTTTATAAACGCGCGGGTGCCCCTCTCCTTCTCACGCTTGTTTGCGGAAGATGGGGGCACGCTTGCTAAAGTTTTAGGGAGTCTGACGCTGGTGTGATGCTCGACTACTTACGGCCACCTTGGAGCCGCTGAGCGCGGTGCCGGTTTTGCCCCAGGTTGCGCCGAAGCACTTGCAGCAGCAGCTGCGGGTTTCGCGGGAGCAGGGACATGCGAAGGCTCATCCGCATCGAGAATCGAGGCGTCCTCATCGTCATTCTCGGCGAGCAGCGGCGCAACTTCGCGAAGCTTATCGGCGGCCTGCTGCAGCATTTCAATTTCTTTGCCGAGCTGCGCGTACTTTGCCTGCTTCCGCCGCAGGACCTCGTGGATGTCCTTCATGACAGTCTCCTCTTGAGAATGTAAAAAGTTATGCTGCGTAGGGCAATGGGGTAGGGGTCACAGGCGGTTACCCCAGTAACGCGTTTGGGCAGCAATTTCCAGGTAGAAGATTCGTTTCGGAGAGGGGCGAGAGTAACTGGCGACTCCGGAGGGACTCGAACCCTGACAGCGGACGGGAACTGAAAAGAAATAAGTTGCTGAAAAATTGACGAGCTCAAAACGCTCAATGCGCCGGATATTCGACTATTTGGGACGTCACAAGTACACGGATTCTCGCTTTTTCTTTCATATTCACCTAAGGTACCCTCTTTATCATGGCGGATATTTTCATCAGCTTTATCCATGAAGAAGAGGCATTCGCAAAAGAAGTACAAGAATTCCTTACTACAGTGATTCCATCAATCACCCCTTTCATGGCCTCGGACCGTTTTCAGATGTATGCGGGCGAAATTTGGCTTGATCGCATATTGCAAGAACTCAAAGGAGCAAGAGTATTGCTTTTGATGCTTAGTGATGTCTCCGTCGAAAGACCGTGGGTGAATTTCGAAGCCGGAGCGGCTTGGTTAAACGGATCAAAGGTGATTCCCGTCTGCTTCGGTAAATTAAAAAAAGATAGCCTCCCAAAGCCGTATTCAAGTCTCCAGGCGCTCGATCTCCTTGACAGCGGAGATCAGGAATATTTGGCTCGTTCAGTAGCTCATCATATTGGCGTAGAGGAACCTGCATTTCCGACCGCCCTAGACTACCTCGGCCTCAGTCATCTGGCTGGAGAAGCTTATCAACTCAAAATCAAAAGAGGAGAACTAGGTCTAAATTCGTTGCAAAAGGGCTTACAACTTTTACTACGTGCCGAAACCGAGACAGAATCAGCAGAAACGTAACTTGAACTTAAAAGCGGAGCCTCTCGGCCCCGCTCCATCTCAGTTCGTAGTCCACACCCGCTCAAAACGAATCAGCTCCGACAAAGCGATCCGGAAGACTTCATATATACGCTTCCGCTTGGAAGACTGCATAGGCAGCTTGAGCGCCCGCAGTTTACCCCCCTTGATTAAGCGCCTTACGGTATCGCACGAAACGCCGAACCGGGCGGCAACTTCCTTCACTGAGTACCACTTCTTACTACAAGCCAACGAGAGTAACTGGCGACTCCGGAGGGACTCGAACCCCCAACCCTCGGTTCCGAAGACCGATGCTCTATCCAGTTGAGCTACGGAGCCGCGAAATTGCAGCGAGAAGAGTCTACATCGTTCGACCGCTCCATTGACAATCCCGCCGCTGCTCTCTAATTTTATCTGCTCCCGGGAATGAAGAGGAACTTATGAGGAAATGTCTCTGCGCGTTTGCTGCCGTAATTCTCATTTGCGTTTTCGCTCCCGCCCAACAATCCCTTGGAATTTTCACCGATCATTCTGACGTCGGCACGATCCTGCACCCTGGATCGACCACATACGATGCCAAGACCGGCACCTACACGCTGCGCGGCAGCGGGTTCAACATGTGGAGCACGGAGGATGCATTTCAGTTCGCCTGGACAAAAGTGAGCGGAGATGTGGCACTGTCGGCTCTCGTTGCATTCTCGAACTCCAGCGGGAACGAACATAAGAAAGCCGTTCTGATCCTTCGTCAATCCCTCGATGCCGATTCCGTCTATGTCGATATTGCACTCCACGGAAACGGGCTTCTCGCGCTACAGTATCGCGATGAAAAGGGTGGCACGACCAGCGAGGTGAAGTCGGCTACTACCGCAACGGGTACCGTCACATTCGTAAGTGGCAAAAACCAGTCTCTGAATAAGATTGCTAGCGGGCTCTTTCGCCTGATCCGGCGCGGAAACTACGCCTACATGTCACTTGGGTCGCAGGGGTCTGGTGGTGCTTTCGCCTACGACGGTGAATCCATTCGCATTCCCCTCGAAGGCGACTTCTACGTCGGCATCGGCGTTTGCGCACATGACAAAGATGCGTCTGAGGAAGCAACATTCTCAAATGTCGAGCTCAAGACTTTACCGCCCGCGACGGCACAGCCTATTGTCTACAGCACCCTCGAGACGGTTGCAGTCAGCTCCGGTGATCGGCAGGTCGTGTACGTCGCCCAGGGCCGGTTCGAAGCTCCAAACTGGATGCGGGATGGATCGTATTTTTTCTTCAATCGCAATGGGCATCTGGAGAAACTTCCAGTTGCGGGCGGTACTCCGACCGTTATCGATACCGGATTCGCAAATCACCTGAACAACGACCATGGCATCTCTCCCGATGGGACGCAACTCGCCATCAGCGACAACTCGCAAGAGACGAAATCGTCAAACGGAACTGTCGGACATGATTCGCTGGTCTATGTTGTCCCGATCACGGGCGGGGCACCGCGGCGTCTCACGCAAACCGGCCCGTCATATTGGCACGGATGGTCTCCCGATGGCAGGACGCTGGCGTTTGTCGGTCAGCGCAATGGCGACTTCAACATCTACACGATTCCAGTTGGCGGCGGAGATGAAACTCGGCTGACAACTGCGAAAGGCCTCGATGATGGTCCAGAGTATTCGCCCGATGGAGAGTACATTTATTTCAACTCTGAGCGCACCGGACACATGCAGATTTGGCGCATGAAGCCCGACGGCAGCGACCAGGAACAGGTCTTCGCCGACGATTACAACAACTGGTTCCCGCATATTTCGCCGGATGGCAAGTGGATGGTTTTCTTAACTTATGAAAAAAATGTGACTGGCCATCCCGAGAATAAAGACGTAATGCTGCGCCTGATGTCGGTTTCCGACAAAAAAATAACTGTGCTGGCAAAACTCTTCGGCGGCCAGGGCACAATCAATGTTCCATCATGGTCTCCCGACAGCAAGTCACTGGCGTTTGTGAGTTACGCGCTAATCGCGGCAGGGGACGCTGGACAGAAGTAGTTTTGTGGTAAATAACGTCAGGGGCTGCGTAGTTTTCCTGGCGTTCAGCTTCTCCACATCTGCGTCATCCCGAAGTCCCGCGCATTTACCACCGGGACAGGGGATCTAGCGCGGATCGCCACGTTGCTTGGCTGACATTCAAGAAATGGCGTACTTGCCCTTCTCAATCACTCTTTCCGCAATCTGCCGCCGCAATTCAATCGTGTTGTAAGAATCGTGCTTCGCCAGTCGCCGCAGGATTGCGAACTGGGTTCGCATCATGTCGCCTTCGGCCGATCCCGCGACCACTTTCCGCGCCGCAGCTTCAATCTTCTCCATGGCATGCGAAAGGTAAACGCGGGTCATCGCAATCGGTAGAGCAGCCGCCGACTCGCCTTTTGTCGATGCGATCTTCATCGTGCGCAACAGGGCCGATTCCATGGCATACCCTTCCATCACCATATCGGCGATTGCGCCCATGATTTCCTGCTCCTGCTCGATCTGCAACATGTATCTTTGAGTGGCAACGCCTGCCGCGAACAGGCCGAGCTTTTTGGCCGAGGCAACCAGCTTCTGTTCTTCCGCCAGCAGGCCGTCCAATTCCTCTCCGGAGGAAGGCCCGGCGAGCACTTCATCCATCACTCGTTTGATCGCGGGCATGAGCGGGAGCTGGCCGCCCATCGCGCGTTTCAGCAGAAATCCAGTGATGATTAGGCGATTGATTTCATTTGTTCCTTCGAAGATGCGATTGATGCGGGCATCACGGTAAGCGCGTTCGGCCGGATACTCTTCAACGAAGCCATATCCGGCGTAGGTCTGCACCGTTTCATCAACGACGTAATCGAGCATCTCCGAAGCCCAGACCTTAATAATCGAGCACTCGACGGCGTACTCCTCGATCGCCTTCAAAGTCTTTTTGGCAGCATCGGGCGCGGACTTATCGACCGCGGCCAGGGCCGCATCCATCATTCCCACGGTTCGGAAGACGACAGACTCGCCGACATAAGCGAGCGTCGCCATGTTTGCCAGCTTCTCGCGGACTAAACCAAATTCGCTGATCGTTTTACCGAAAGCCTTGCGCTGCTTGGCATAAGCGATTGAATTGTTCATCGACTCGCGTGCGCCGCCTACGCACATTGCGCCCAGTTTGAAGCGTCCGATGTTAAGTATGTTGAAGGCGATGATATGTCCGCGGCCGATCTCGCCGAGAACATTTTCGACGGGAACTTTGCAGTCATTCAGAATGATTGGGCAGGTAGATGATCCGCGGATGCCCATCTTGTGCTCTTCGCCGCCAACCGAAAATCCCGGGAACGTGCGCTCGACGAGAAACGCCGTGAACTTCTCGCCATCTATCTTCGCAAAGACCGTGAACAGGTCTGCGAACCCGGCGTTAGTGATCCACATCTTCTCGCCGTTCAACACGTAATGTTTGCCGTCAGCCGACAAAGTTGCCCGCGCACGGCAGTTTAATGCGTCCGATCCCGACGAAGCTTCAGACAGCGCATACGCACCAACAATCTCTCCCGCCGCCAACCGTGGCAAGTACTTCTGCTTTTGTTCTTCCGTTCCGAAGTAAACCAGCGGCAAGGTGCCGATTCCGGTGTGGCCGCCCCAGGTGGTAGCGAAGCTCGCGTACTTCGCGATGTGATCGGCAATAATCGCGGCGGAAACTTTATCGAGTTCCATGCCTCCATAGGCTTCCGGAATTTCGGCGCTGCTCAGCCCGAGCTCGCCCGCTTTCTTCAGCAGTTCGCGAGTGATGGAATAATCCTTGTGCTCCATTTTTTCGATATTGGGGATGATCTCTTTCTGCGCGAACTCCTCCGCCGTTTGCGCGATGAGCACCTGCTGCTCGTTGAAATCTTCAGGCGTGAATACGTCTTCCGGGCGGCGGGTTTCGAGCAGAAAACTTCCGCCGCGAATCGCCAGAGTTGGAGCTGCCGTGGTCGTCCCCATCATTACTCCTTATTCCTTCCTGCCTGTGAGATTTTACTGCTTTCGGGCGGGTTTTCTAACGCCATCGGAGAAAAGACCCAAATGTATTACGGAAGTTCTTTAACTTTGGTTTTCTTCCGCATCCCTGAAACAAATGGAGCGATGGTCGATAGCAATCGAAGTTACAAGGGGTATGTTTATGCGCCACCAATCCAACTTATCTCAGCATAGCCTTTCGTGTATCTGCCACTGAGTTCAACAGTGCAATACTAGGTTCGCACCATGACCTCCTCCGCAGAAATTAAGGCTTTAGTCGTCACCAGTGACACGGGATTAGCCGCGATCTTTACCCAGGTTTCTGGCGAATTCGGAATATTGGCACAGCGAACCCTGCAGAATGGTGGCGGGATTCTAGAGGAGTTAGCCGCATCGAAATATGAGGCATTGCTCATCGACTACGAAACTGTTCCGCAAACCACTTCGATTTTGGCCAGACTAAGGGAAAGTCCGGCAAACAAAAATGCAGTCGTTTTCGCCGTGGTCGGAAGCGAGGATTCACGCCGCCGGGCTCGCGACCAGGGTGCTACGTTCGTTCTGGAGCACCCGCTGAAGAGCAATGAAACGCGGCGCGTGCTTCATGCTGCGTACGGGCTGATGACTCGCGAGCGCAGGCGCTACTTCCGTTGCGCTACAGAAATTACTGTGCATTTGGTGCGCGACAGCCGCGAAGAAGTCACCTGTAAAACCATCAATCTCAGCAGCAACGGAATGTCAGTAAACACCCCGACTCCGTTCCAGATTGGCGAGCAGGTGCATATCTCGTTTGTGCTGCCCGGTGGCGCCTCGCAGCTAAGAGCGCGCGGCGCAGTCATGTGGGATGACAAACATGGCAAAACCGGCCTCACACTCGAGTGTGTGAATCCTCAAATGCAGTTGGAGCTTGACTCCTGGTTAGACGGCAATTTCAACCGCGCACTCGGCAAATTAAATTAGGGCTTATCTCGAAGCGCCTCCAGTGAATCCCACCTCAGTGTCGCTCCTACTATTCCCCCAATTAAATCGTTTCAATTATCATGCTACGGCAATGAATTCGTGACCATTCAAGTCTTCCGGGGGACCCTATGAAATTCTGGCCGCATTGGGCATTGTCGCTTTTGCTTTTTGCCGCGAGTGCGATGCTTGGTCAAAATATCGATATCGATGTTTCGCACGAGACCAACCGTTTCGTTCCCGATCAAACGCTCGGCGGAGGAATCGATCGCATTCCCGTCGCCGCCATCGACGCGGATTTCACTCCGGCTGCGCTGCAGAAGGTCTTTGCGAGCGGCTGGGGTCCAGTAACGTACCGGCAAAACACCGAGCTAGCCATTCAGGCCTGGCATTGGAACCCGAAAGGCACATGGAGCGATGCAAGCGGGAAGGGCTATTTCACCGGATCAACTGATCTCGGCGAAAACATTCGCTATTCATACGGATATGATTTGCCTCATCGCGGCGTGACCCGCAATGACGGAACCGGCAATGCCGGATTTTCTCGTATCACCGATGGAGACCTGAATACATATTGGAAAAGCAATCCTTATCTCACGCAGCGCTGGACTGGCGAGAGTGACGCCAAGCATCCCCAGTGGATCGTGCTCGACCTGCAGCAATATCAGTCGGTGAACGCGATTCGCATCGCGTGGGCCGACCCGTACGCGACGGAATTTCTGGTCCAGTACTGGACCGGAACCGCGCAGGAAGAGCCGATGCATTACCCTACTCGCGGCGTGTGGAAGACTTTTCCGTACGGACAATTACATAGTGCAAAAGGCGGCACTCAGACCGTTTCCCTTAGCGACGCGCCACTTCCAGTACGCTTCGTTCGCATTTGGATGACCGCATCCTCCAATACCTGTGACACGCACGGATCGAGCGATCCCCGCAATTGTGTCGGCTATGCGATCCGAGAAATCTACCTTGGCACTCTCACTGGGCACGACGAATTCCACGACATCATGCGGCACACGGCCGACCAGGAGCAGACCGCGACTTACTCTTCGTCCATCGATCCCTGGCACGAGCCCTCAGATCTCGGATCGCAAAAGCAGGCGCAAGTTGGATTCGATCTCTTCTTTCAAAGCGGAGTCACGCGCGGTTTGCCGGCCGTCATTCCGGTCGCTGTTATGTACGACACGCCGGAGAATGCCGCTGCCGAGATTGCCTACCTGAAAAAGCGCGGCTATTCCATCGGCTACGTCGAGCTCGGCGAAGAAGCCGACGGACAGTTCACCTTACCCGAAGACTATGCGGAGCTCTATCTTCAGGCGGCGCGGGCGATCCACAAAGTTTGGCCGGGTCTGAAATTAGGTGGCCCGTCTTTCACCGGAGAAAACCAGGACATCGAAGCCTGGCCGGATGACAACGGCAAAACCTCATGGACGGAACGTTTTCTCGACTACCTGAAATCGCACAACGGCATGGGCGAGCTCGCGTTCTTTTCATACGAGCACTACCCACTCGAGGGCTGCCACATTCCGTGGGGAAGCCTCTACGACGAACCGGAGCTGGTGAGCCACATCATGAAGGTGTGGCGCGAGGATGGCGTTCCAGCCGACATGCCGCAGATGATCACCGAATCGAATCTTTCCTCAGCGGCAAGCGAAACCTTTCAGGATATTTTCGCCGGGCTCTGGCTCGCGGACTACGTCGGCTCGTTCCTGGACGGCGGCGGCAAAGGCCTGTATTTCTTTCATTATTTGCCCCTCCAAATGGAAGCTGGCTGCAACAGCTCGCCGGGAACGTTCGGCATGTTCACCGTCGATAAAAACTACAACGTGCAGCAATATCTCTCGCAATACTTTGCTTCGCAGTTGATCAACCTCGACTGGATCAAGCCCGGCAATGGCGAGCACCACGTATTTTCCGCGAAGGGCGACATCAACGACGGCGCGGGCCATGCATTGCTGACCGCATATGCACTGGAGCGTCCCGATGGCGATTGGTCGGTGATGGTCGTGAACCGCGATCAGTTTACGCCCCACCAGTTCCACGTGAACTTTCGCGACGAAGCGGCGCACACGAAAAAGTTGTTTTCAGGGCCAGTCGCGATTTCAATCTTTGGTAGAGAACAGTACCAATGGCACGCCGCCAGCACCTATTTCATGGCGCACGCAGCAACCGCAGCGGCCCCCTCGGAGCTCGTGAACACAAAAGGCTACGCAGACCCCGATGGTCCCACGGTGCACACTACGAAAAACGCGGCACCTGATACCAGCTATGAAATTCCCGCAGCCTCGATCATGGTGATAAGAGGGAAGCTGCGTTAGCCTGTGCTCTCGGAGGAAACGTCAAGCCGACCAACTCTTACGGCGTGCGTACCAGCCTCGACACTTCGGGCCCGAAGCGCTGAAAATCCGATACATTCCACGTGTATAACGCCTCAGCCCCGCAATTGATTGCACATCGCGCCAGCAGGGCATCGTAGATTGCCCCGCTCAAAAGGTCGCGCGTTGCAAACGAAGCGATCGTTGAAAAATAATCTTGCTCGTCCAATCGAACGATCGTTAACCTCGCGCGAATATCCTCGAGGAATAACAACGCTTGCTGGGCAGTCATGCGGAGTTTTGCAGGAAGGCCGGTCAGAGTAGCGTAGGTTTCCGCGATCGAATGCAATCCGCAACAAGTAGAACGCTTATCGGATTGGGCGTACAAAGCAAGACTGGCTGCATGCTGCGGTTGTTGAACCAGAACGGCTGAGACCAGCACCGACGTGTCCAGGAATGTTTTCAAGACTGCTTCCCCAGTGCTTTTCGTGCCCGCTCGCGACGGATTTTGTCTAGCACCTTCCGGGGAAGCTCAGGTCCCATTGGTATGCTGGAATCAAAAACCCACACACCATGCTCCTTCTTCATCCGGCCATTTCCATGCGCTGGCCGCAGCACAATCCGCTCTTCAGAGGTTTCGAGTTCAAGCGAGTCGCCTGGGCCAACCTGTAGCTCTTCGCGTACAGACTTCGGAAGAACTATCCGCCCGGCGCGGTCAATGGTAATAGTGGCATTCACAATGCCATTTTACCATTATCAATGGCATAAATGATACCATTACAGCGATGTACCCCGGCATCCACGTTCTCGCCAATATTCTCGGGCGCACGGTAGCCATCTACCTCGTCGTCCTCATCGGCGTGCGCCTCAGTGGCAAAAGGGAAGTCGGGCAGATGACGCCGTTCGATCTGACCCTGCTCCTGCTCATCTCGAACTCAGTCCAAAACGCCATGACCGGCCCCGATACTTCGCTGGTCGGAGGTATCATCGCCGCCGCCACTTTGCTCGTCATGAATTATTTGATTGCCGAGTTCGCCGGAGCCAACCGCCGCTTCCGCAAGGTTGTGGAAGGCCAGCCCAGCTTGCTCGTCCACGATGGGCAGGTGATTCTCTCGCACATGGCCAAAGAGCACGTCACCATGGACGAATTGGAACGCGCGATGCGCGAGCACGGAGTGAACAGTTATCACGACCTGGCGCTCGCCGTTCTTGAAGTCGATGGCTCCATCAGTTGCTTGAAATACGACGACTTAAATCCTGCCGCGCACAATCACCTCGCGCGCCGGCGGATTGTTCAGAAACACCAATAGTATTATTTCGTAATCACGACCGGCACCTCGTCGTAGGGTGCAATGGTCACGGTCAGTGATTTGCGCGCCTTGAATGCATCAGCAGTGATGGGATAGCTCACGACAATTGTTCCCGCGACTTTGCTTCCGGGGTTCAGCAACGTTTCGGTCTCGAGAAAGTCGTGGAAATCCTGTTTGAGCGCGGGGAAGGCTTGGAGATAGCGCGTCGCATCGACTCCCGGTGAAGCATCGTCAGTGAACTTGCCGGTAGGCGTGTCGACCGCTACCTCGATGGTATGGATCCTCGAAGGCTTTTCGGAATTATTCTGCAGTGACACATTAACCGCCACCATCACCATGTCCTGCCCGGGCACCGGGACCGCAACAACGTTATCGATGGTGCCGGAAGACAATGCGTGGGCGCGGTGTGTCAGCGAGTACGCGAGCACAATGATGGCGACCACAACCAAACAGATCGCCAGAATTCCAGCCGGCGGAAGATTCTTGCGCGCCGTCCCATACTCTTCGCCGATATTGAAATCGGTTTGCGGACCGGAGGGTGCTGCCGTCGACGTTTGATTCACCGGTGCTGCCGCAGTAGGTGCTGGGGACGAATTCTCCGGTGAAGATTGATCAGGCGCGGGCGATGAGGGCGGGCTCGACATGGTTCGCTCCTACATCCCAGATTCTACTCGTCACCTGCAAATCACGCGGGCCAGCCATGCTTCATAGCTGTCCCAAAGTTTTCCGGCGGCAACGTATTCAGCACATCTTCCGCGGTCAGCCACGCACGCCGCGCTTGCAAAATCCCGAACCGGATTTTTTCCATATGCGACGTATGGTGCGAATCGGTGTTGATAACGATTTTCACTCCATGCTGCTTCGCCATTCGCAAGTGCCGGTCACAAAGATCGAGCCGGTCGGGATACGCATTCAACTCCATGGCAACTCGATTGCGCGCAGCCGCTTGAAGTATCACGTCCATGTCATACGGGTAAGCGTCGCGCCGCAGCAGGATTCGTCCCGTGGGATGACCAATGATCGAGACATTCGGATTTCCAATCGCCTTGAGCAAGCGCGCCGTCATCTCTTCGGCCGGTTGATTGAAGTGCGAATGCACGCTGGCAATCACAATGTCCATTTGCTCCAGCACCGAATCGGAAAGGTCAAGCGCGCCGTCTTCGAGAATGTCGACTTCGATTCCGGCGAAGATGCGAATGCCGCCCATCTTCTCCTCTGTCTTACGTATACGCTTGATATGTTCAATTGCCCGAGAGTCATCCAGGCCGTTGGCGAATGCCAGGTTCTTTGAATGATCGGTTATCGCCATGTATTTGTAGCCACGTTCCCGCGCCGCTTCGGCCATCTCCTGAATCGTGTTGCGGCCGTCGGTCTCGATCGTGTGCATGTGTACGTCGCCTTGCAAGTCTTCCTGCCTGATCAGTATCGGAAGCGCACGTTTTTCGGCTAGATCGATCTCCCCGCAGTTCTCGCGCATCTCCGGCGGAATATAATCGAGTTTCAGCGCCGAATAGATTTCCTGTTCCGATTTCCCGGCCACGGCTTGCTTGTCCTCAAGCCGCGCAAGGCTGTACTCGCTCAACGTGTAGCCCATCTTGAGTGCGCGCTGCCGCAGTGCAACGTTATGCCCCTTCGATCCCGTGAAGTACTGCATTGCCGCTCCGAACGACTCGGGCGGAAGGAAGCGAACATCCACCTGCATTCCGCCGCGCATGCGGAAGCTGACCTTGTTCTCCCCCCGCGCAATGATCTCCATCAACCCGGGAAGTTTAATGATGTGCTCGATCAACTTCTCGCGATCTTCGTCATTACAGCATGCGGGGCCGGTGACCAGAATGTCGAGGTCGCCCACGGTTTCTCGTCCACGCCGAAGCGATCCAGCAGGAATCGCCTTCTCCACGCCGGGATAGTCTTTTAGGTGTTCGGCAATCTTTTCGGCCTGTTCCTCCGCAACATTCAGCAGGAACCGTCCGGCAATCCGCCGATAGTCCTCGATAGCTTTCAGTATCTTCTGTTCGTGTTTTTCTCCCATTCGCGGCAACTCGCGAATTTTGCCTTCGCGGGCCAGCTTTTCGACTCCCTCAAGATCGCAAACCTGGTACGCGCTCCAGATCAGCGCAACAGTCTTTGGCCCAAGGCCTTGTACTTTCAGCAGCTCGAGCATCGACGGCCGGTATTTCTTCAACAACTCCGCATGCAGCGACAACCTCCCTCCGTGAAGCATCTCATTCAGGTTATTGAGCATGCCTTTGCCAATCCCGGGAATGGCGAGCACTTGTTTGGGATCGGAGATTAAATCCGAAATCTGTTGAGGCAAAGCTTCAATCGCCTCGGCAGCATTGCGATATGAACGAATCCGGAACGAATCCTGCCCATCGACCTCGAGCAGGTCGGCGGTTTCGTAAAGAATCCCAGCAATGGATTTGTTATCCACGAGAAAAGGTTAAATCAAGAGACCTGGGTTGTGGGGTGCCGGGCGTTCTTGCCCGGCATATTCGAAAAAACGGCTATGAATTCTGTTCCGAGAATAAATGCCCGAGCTTTTCTTTTTTCGTGCGCAGATACTCCGCCGCGTGGGCGCTCGCCTGTACTTCGCACGGAACGCGCTCCGCAACCTCGATCCCGGCCGATTCGAGCGCCGCAACTTTCTCCGGATTGTTTGAAAGCAGCCGCACTGATTTCACGGCCAGCGTCTTCAGAATTTCAGCAGGCAGCGCGAATTCGCGGTGATCGGCTTTGAATCCCAGCTTCTCGTTGGCTTCAACCGTATCGAGCCCGGAATCCTGCAACTCATACGCTTGTAATTTCGGCATCAGCCCGATGCCGCGTCCTTCCTGCTGCTCATAAATCAGAATGCCGGCACCCTCGCCGGCGATCATGCTCAGCGCCATTTCTAGCTGCTGTCGGCAATCGCACCGCAGCGAGCCGAATACGTCGCCCGTCAGGCACTGTGAATGGATTCGAACCAGCGGCGGCGCAGAGTGTACGTCGCCCATGACCAGCGCGACCGCCTCCTCAGGCTTTCCATTGGCCGTCGTTAGCCGAAAGCCATAGATCCTGAAATGCCCCCAGCGCGTAGGGAAGTCTGCAGAAGCGAGTTGTCGGGCAGAGGAGCTCACAACTTCATTATAGTGGCCCGTCGCTGATCCTCATTGATCTCTCACTAGCCACCGTTTACCAGCTCCCGTAGCGGTAACTTCTCCCCCGCTGCGGAAAAACTTTAATCAGGATCAGCCCAACAATGAATCCCCCCACGTGCGCCGCGAAAGCAATCCCTCCCGTCTGCTGTCCCCCGGACGCCACCACGCTGGTTGCGATGAACTGAATCAGGAACCAATATCCAAGAAATATCCACGCCGGAAGCCACCAGAACGTGAAAAATACAATGAGCACCACCAGCGTGAGCACCCGTGCCCGCGGATAAAGCAAAATGTACGCGCCCATGACTCCGGCAATGGCGCCACTTGCCCCAATTGTTGGTAGTTGCGATGACGGCGAGAGCGCAATATCTGTGAGCGCGGCCGCGATTCCGCACAGCAGATAAAAAATCAAATAGGGAAAGTGACCAAGATAATCTTCAATGTTGTCGCCAAAAATCCAGAGAAACCACAAATTCCCCAGAATATGCAGAATGTCTCCATGTAAAAACATGGAAGTCAAAATTGTGAGCAGCGTTGCCGGGAGAGCGTAATGTTGCGACCCGGCCAGAGCGTGCGTGAAATGCTGCGGGATCAGCCCGAAGTGAAGCACCAGCAGATCGAAGGCACGTCGGCCTTGTAATTGCGCCGGCACTTCAAAAAAAACATAAACGCAGGTATTCAGCGCAATGATGAAGTAATTCACCGTTGGCGTGCTGTATCGTGGCTGGTCGTCGCGAATCGGAAACATGGGAGTGAATCATTGACTCATCGGATCAATGAATCATTGCAGCCAGCCCGCAGGGCTAAGGTTTTGAGATTCTACAATGATTCAATCGCTCAGTGATTAAATGATTCAATTCCCATGAATGGCGTTCTCATCATCGATAAACCTTCCGGCATGACATCGCACGATGTTGTCGCGCGCGTGCGGCGCATCCTCGAGCAGAAGGCCGTCGGCCACCTCGGCACGCTCGATCCGCTGGCCACTGGCGTTCTGCCGCTGGTCCTTGGCAATATGACCAGGCTGGCGCAGTTTTATCTCGCATCGGGAAAAAGTTACCAGGGCGTCATCCGCTTCGGTTTTGCCACTGACACCTACGACGCCGAAGGGGGGCCACTCGCCCCCGCGCAGGAACCGGCACTCACGTTCGATCACGTGTGCGAACTCGCGGCGAAGTTTCGAGGTGAAGTCGCGCAAATACCGCCGCCATTCTCGGCTAAAAAAATTGACGGGGTTCCCGCGTACAAGCTCGCGCGCAAGAAAAAAGAAGTTGCGCTGCGGCCGGTAAAAGTCGATATCAAAGAATTTGAAGTTGAAAAATTCGAAAACTCGCGTGCCCATTTTCGGGCCCGCGTGAGTTCAGGCACCTACATGCGAAGTATCGCTCACGAGATGGGCCAACTCGCAGGCTGTGGCGCTCACCTCGAGTCTTTGCGGCGAACGGCCGTTGCCGAATTCAAAGTTGAAGACGCGCGCACTCTTGAACAGATCGAAGCAGCCGAGGGCAGGGAAGCGCTCGTTGAACTCCTGGTTCATCCCCGCAAACTTCTGCCCTCGATTCCCGCAGTCACCGCAAACGACGAAATCGCTGCGCGAATCCGCCATGGCCGTCCTGTGAATCTGCCTGAGCTCTCTCGCGCCCGCGAAGTCAAAGTCTTTTATGGACAGCGAGACCTGATCGCAATTTCAACCAGAGTGGCGGGAACGCTGTTTCATTCTAGAATCGTTTTCGGATGAGCTGATTCGGCCCCGAACGCGAGATGCACGCCACAGTCTCTACGCTGACCGCGAACCACCATCCACGAGCCACGACACACGAGCCACTGCCCACTAATCAGTGACCACTTCCTTATTCACCACGTACGGCATCTTCTTTATATCTCCGCCGTGATTCTTCTCCAGCACATCGATCAGCCCTTGCACGCACCTTCCCGCCATGCCTTTGTCCGGATCAGGAGATAGTCTTGTAATCGTTGCCGCACTGGCGAAGTGGGGAAACAACCGGCATCGGTCTTCAATCGCCAAATCGCGCAAAGGCGAATCCGCCGGCAGCGGTTCTTTCTCGTAAACATCCAGCGCCGCCCCCGCAATCCAGTGTTCTTTCAGCGCCCGCACCAGCGCCTTCTCATCAACCACGGGCCCGCGCGATGTGTTCACTAAAAATGCCGTCGGCTTCATCATTCTCAACGTTCGCTCGTTGAATAAATGAAACGTCGGCGTCGGGCTTTCACCTTCACGCAACAACGGCACGTGAACGCTCACAAAATCCGCTTGCTCGAGCGAGTCTTCAAACGACACATACTTGATCCAGGTTTTTTCTTTTTGAATGCCGCGTTCATGGCGCAGGTCCATGGTTGCCTGAATCGCAGAGACGAATTCATGGTTCTGGTAGGCCGGGTCATAACACAGAATATTCATGTCGAACCCGGCGCATTTTTTAATCATCGCCAGCCCAATCCGCCCAGTGCCGATAATCGCAATCGTCTTCCCGGTAACTTCATTTCCCAAAAACGGCAGGTACGGATGCCAGAACCCCCACTTGTCCTCGCGCGTCAAATGCTCGGCTGGCCAAAGCCTTCGGGCGACTGCTCCCAGCATGAAGAATGCAAACTCCGCCGTCGCTTCGGTCAGAACGTCAGCCGTATTCGTAAACGGGACTTTATATCGATTCGCATCCGCCCGATTGATGTTGTCGAACCCAACCGCGTATTGCGCCACCACCTTCAGTGTGCCTTTCCCCGCCTCAAATACCTCGGCATCGATCTGATCGCGCAACGTGGTAATCAATCCGTCAATCCCCGAGCGTACTTTTTCGAGGATCAGCGACTTCGGCGGCGCCTTCGGGTCGGGATAAACTTCGAGCAGATATCCGCGCCCGCGCAGAATATCGAGCGCGTCTTTCCCGATATCGCAAGTTGCAAACACCCGAAACCTTTTCGTCATTGTGATGTTTTCTCGCTGTGTCATCCCGAAGCTCGGTGCTTTTACTGGAGCGAGGGATTCGCAACAGCTCGCGACGATCCCAAGGCGAAGCGGGTTTTGGAACGCTGCGCCTGACGACTGTGAGCAGGCGTTTGTTGGCCTTGCGAGGAGACTTGAATTTTCTAAGATGAGCTTGTTACCAGGCAAGCGTAGTGCAAGGCTCTTGGTGCTGAAAGTTGATGCTGAGCGCTGCTTTTCCATCGTAACTCGACACCGTTCCCGCGCTAGCGTTCGGCGGGAATGAATCTCTCCACCACCGCTTCGTGCATTAGATCGGGCGGCAACAAACCCTGCGCCAGAATGAAATCATGAAAGTGTTTCTGATTAAATTTTGATCCTAATGCAGCCTCAGTTTCCTTGCGCAAGTCTTCCAGCTTGATAAAACCATAGAAATAGCTGTTCGCTTGGCCCGGCATTCGATACGTGTAGCGTTCAACTTCCTCCTGCGCGAAGGCGTGCGACTGCACAACGTCTTGCTCGAGTACGCGATACGCGTCGGCAGGCTGAATTTTTCCTGATTGCAACTCGGGATCCAAAAACGCGCGTGCCGCCCGCAGCAGGCGGTAATCAAGCGAGACTAGTTGCCCATCCAGCGGCATGTATGGCTTGATGATCGCTTCAGAATAAAGTCCCCAGCCCTCGACATTCGTGCTGTTGAAGGCATAGAGGACCCGCGCGAGCGAGACTCCATGTTCAACCATAGAATCGAATTGCAACTCATGCCCGGGGCGCGCCTCATGTGCTGTCAATGTCCACGCGGCGGCGTCGAAAGTGAAGTCGTCATATTTCTCGGCCGATTTTTGCCCCGGTGCCGGCGGAATATTTAAGGGCAGAACAAACTCGCCCTTTTCACCCGTGTTATGCAGGAAAGGCGGAGGCACCATATGCGGCGCGGGTTGCTGTACGGTCTCCGCGGCAGTTGCAAGACGAATGCGCGCCGGGCGTTCCGGCAGGCTGACGATCTGGTGCTGGCGGATGATGTCCTCAATCTGAGCGAGGCGGTTTTTGTATAGCGGCAGAATTGCGTCGCCGACGATTTGTTGCTTCTTCAACTCCCGCATTACATCCCGGTAATTGCTTGAGGGCAGATGCCGCTGTTTCGCGATCTGCCCTGCGATCGGCTGCATTTCTGCCTGAATGTCGTTGAAGGCTTTGTGCGCCATAGCCAGGAGTTGGTCTTGAGGAATATCGATCCCGAAGCCCTGCAACTGCAGCGCGTACTCTTCAGGCGGTAAACGAAAATCAGTCCGCGCCTTTGGCAGAATGTCGGTTTTTACCCATGAGTCGTAATCAGCTAACTGGGATTTCAGCTTTCCGTACGGCTCTTCCCAACCAGTAAGTTTGTACTTCTGAAACAGCGCCGCAATTCCTTCGACGTAGTTGGAGTCGCGGCCGAGTTCGGTCTCAATCTCGTCGCGCCAGGGATAAATCACTCCCGGTTTCGCCATCTGCGCCAGCGCACGCTGCTTCAAAATCTCCGTAATCGGCTTGTAATCTCCTTCGAGCCCTGCGTACTTGCGAATTCGTTCAATGGCTGCTGGCCTCCGCTCGGTTGGCGTTTGTTCATCAAGCAAATACTGCACGCCTTGGAACACAACCTGACTGGCGTTTAGAAACGGAACTGCGTGGGCACGTTTGAAATCCTCCTCTTTGAAATCAAGCTCCGTCCTGCGGATCATGATTTTCAGATCCTGCTCGACTTCTTCTTGTTGGTGTTCTCCTGCGGCTGCCTTCAGTTTTTCAAGCACCGCCTCCGTTTCGTGCCGCTCCGCATCCTGGTCGGCCCAACTCGGCTGCGAAATCTTAGTGTCGTAATCGGCCAGACCCTGCCGCGATGCGAACTCAGGGTGGTGATTGAACACCACCGCGAGAAGCATGTGGGTGTACTGATTACTGGTGTCGATCCAGCCGCGATTGTCGGATCCCGCAGAATTCGCAGATTGTGCCTTGAGCCGCGCTGGCATAAAGAAAAGAACTCCTATCAGTGACAAAGTAAGGACGAGGAAGCAGCAAGAAAGTATTGACCGTCGATTCACGGTTCCTCCGAAGCAGCAGTAGAGCACGTCGCAGGCGAATAGCGCAATCGAGCATGAACGCTACTAGGGACGCTGAAGCAGTACACACTTCGACAATACAGTATGTACTGTATCGAACGTACGTGTGTCCTCAGCTAACATTGGTTCCGCTGCCTCGTGACATCACTCCGGAAGGACAGATCGAATGATGCTGCGAACCTCAAGCAGAAGTAGTTCGGCTACAACGTGAAACTTATCCGAAAGCGACTTCTTTTCGTCGACGATGAGCCCAGTGTTCGTGCTACTTTAGCTGCCATTTTGCGCCGCTACGGCTTCACCGTGACACTTGCCGCGACTGTGCAAGAGGCCGTTCAGCAAATACAGACCACCAATTTCGATTTACTCCTGTGCGATCTGAACCTTGAGCGTGAGGGTGACGGATACGATGTGATCCGCGCCATGCGAGAATCGAATTCTCGCTGTGTGACGATCGTGCTCACTGGATACCCGGATGTGGATAGTGCTGTGCAAGGCATTCACCTCGGTATCGATGATTACATTTTGAAACCGGCAACTCCCGATGTTCTGGTCGCGCTTCTCGCTGAAAAATTAGCAACCCGCCAACCGAGGGCGCGAATTTTATCCCTCTCATACGACCAAACCCTGCTCCGTATGCGCCATTTGATCTTTGAGAAGGAAGGGTACGAAGTTGTTTCAGCAGCAGCACTTGCCTCCGGCCTAGAGCGTTCGAGGCAGAATGATTTCGACATTTTGGTGCTGGGGCACACCATCCCACACGAAGAAAAGCAGAAGATCGCGCGGGAGTTCCACCAGGTCTCGCCTGGAACGATTGTCTGCCTGAAGAACAACGCGGGCGAGCAACTGGTAGATGCCGCGGATTATCACGTCGAAGCCGATCCCGAGCCAATGCTGAAGCTAGTTGCTGATATTGTGCGGCGAAAATCGCCCGGGGCGCCGATACAGGCATGATCCGGTCGAGGACATTCGAATAGTCCCTCACATCCCAACCTACGAAACACAACGCTACTCTGGAAAGTCGCATCTTTGAGTTGAATCTTTTTATAAGCATGTCCTTCGTTACAGAACCCTTGCAGCAACACCTTTCTCCTACCGTCGGCGTTGAGCAAGGCGAATTGGCTCAACGCATCTCTGAGTTGGGCGAATGGTTTCACAATTTGAACCTTAATGGCGTGCCGACCGCCCCTCATCATTTCCTTGGCGATTTTCCGAACATCAAGTGGAGACAGATTGCGGGTGCGATTCCGGAAGACCTATCCGGGGCGACTGTGCTGGACGTTGGTTGCAATGGTGGGTTCTACTCCATCGAAATGAAAAAGCGCGGAGCAAAACGCGTTCTTGGAATCGATGTAGACGACCGCTATTTAAATCAGGCCCGCTTTGCCGCCCAAACGCTCGGATTTGATATCGAGCTCCAAAAATGTTCGGTTTATGCGACGGATCAGCTTCCGGGTAAATTTGATTTCGTCCTTTTTATGGGAGTGTTTTACCACCTGCGCTATCCGCTATTCGCGCTCGACAATTTGATTAAGAAAGTTGGGGGTAAGCTCGTATTTCAGACAATGGTGCGTGGCTCTGCTGACGCTCAAATCTGGGATGAGGATTATCCGTTCTGGAACACACAGATCTTTGAAAAGCGGGATTTCCCAGCGATGTATTTCATTGAAAAAAGCTACTCCCATGACCCAACGAATTGGTGGATCCCGAATCGTGCGGCAGTCGAGGCAATGTTGCGGAGCTCGGGACTTGAAATTGAGAGCCATCCAGAGCCGGAGACTTGGGTGTGCAAGCCCACGACGGTAATTCGGGATGGTCGCTATATCCTCGATCACGAGCTCGCAGGAACGCTATAGGAATGCCGAGACTCGACGAACCATGAAGAGTACGAAGTTAGACGAAGGGACGATATGGTCGAAGCGGTGATGCTGTGGAACGAGCCGAATAACCTTTCGCACTGGGACTTCAAAGTTGATCCCGACTGGAAAATGTTTGCGCGAATGATTATCGGAGCAGCCAAAGAGATTCGCAGGATAAACCCAGAGCTGACGATCGCGTTAGGTGGTATGTCTCCCGTCGACCCGAATTTTGTGAAGCTACTCGGCAGTCACGGCGTGCTCGATTACATTGATGTCGTCGCGATTCATGGTTTCCCACTCGACTGGAATCACTGGAGTATTCATGAGTGGCCCAGGAAGGTGGAAGAAATTCGTTCCGTGACGAACAAACCGGTTTGGGTTTCTGAAGCTGGAGTTTCCTCTTTCGGTGCCGAAGAAGTGCAGGTATTTGGTATTCAGCGCACGGCTGAATTACTTTTACCCATCGTCGACCGCATTCACTGGTACAGCCTTTACGACCTGCCGGCAACCTGGACTGCGACGACTCGTCACAAAGAAGCGGAAGGCAGTGCTTATTACCGCCATTACTACATGGGTTTGATCAGGGAGAATGGCGAGCCTAAGCAGGCGTTGACGCATTTCCCGGTTGGCCTTGGTATTTGCCAGTGGTTTCACTTTGAAGATCACCGGCTCGACGATTCGGTTGAGTGGCTTCGAAGGCTCGGTGTAACTTACCTGCGAACTGGCCTGAGCTGGGCAGACTCATTCCGGCCCAACGCCGACATCTGGTTCGATCGCCAAATGCAGGCCATTGAAGAATTCGCTACGACCCTTACTCTTTGTTTCACTCCTGAACATTTGGGCATGGTCCCGCATTACACGAGCCCACCGAAAAACTGCGAAGACTTTGCCGAGTTCACCGCAAGAATGGTGGCCCGGTATGCTCCTCGCGCGGCACAACGGCCAGAGACTGCGATCCGCTCCGTAATCAGTGAAAGCTACGCTCAACTAGGTTGACTGCACATTTTTGATGTGGGCTGGCCTTGGTTCGGTGTGTGCTGGGCTGCTTTCGATCTTGCCGCAGAAGTTCCTCCATAAGACATCTCACCTTAAATGACATACATCCAAAGTTCGCTAGGAATGTTCCTTAGTTGCAGCAATTGTAGTGCACATTACAAACCTCTCTGCCCGTAGTAGTTGAGGGCTGGAGTTGATGTAGCTCAGAAGGAAAGGACGCGAATTGAAAGCGAAACGGGTACTTGTCACAGGCGGTGCTGGCTTCGTTGGGTCACATACGGTTGACGCATTGCTGGCGGCAGGACACGAAGTCAGAATCTTAGACAATTTGACATCGCAGGTACACAAGGGAGGTCAGTTCTCATATATAGCGAAAGAGGCCGAGTTTGTGCTCGGCGACTTGCGCAATAAAAGCCAGGTCGACAAAGCAGTCAGAGACGTCGATGTCATTTTCCATTTAGCTGCGGCCGTGGGGGTTGGGCAATCAATGTACGAGATTGCCGAGTACACGGCAATAAACAACTTGGGGACGGCGAACCTGCTGCAAGCGATTCTCGATACACACTCCAACCCCGAGAAGATCGTGGTTGCTTCCTCCATGTCGATTTATGGAGAAGGGAAGTATTTGTGCTCGGATTGTGGCGAAGTCGCGCCTTCACCGCGTTCGCTCGAGCAAATGAAGTCAAAGCAGTGGGAGACACTGTGCCCCAAGTGCCAGCAGGCGTTGGTTCCTGTTCCGACGAGGGAAGACAAACCTTTGCAGTGCACCTCTATCTATGCGCTTTCGAAAAAAGACCAGGAAGAGATGACGTTGCTGTTCGGGCGGACTTATGGAATTCCGGCAGTGGCATTGCGTTACTTCAACATTTACGGTACTCGTCAGTCGCTCTCGAATCCTTACACCGGCGTTGCCGCGATCTTCGCTTCAAGATTGATGAACCGAAAGGCGCCGATCGTCTTCGAAGACGGCCAACAGATGCGGGACTTCGTCAGCGTCCACGATATCGCTCAGGCGAACCTGCTGGCCATGGAGAATTCCGGCGCCGACGGAAAAGCGGTAAACATCGGCTCTGGTCAGCCAATCACAATCCGCGAAGTTGCCGTCGAGCTTGAGGGAGCACTGAATTTGGATATGCCGCTCGAGATCACTGGAAAGTATCGCGCCGGAGATATCCGGCACTGCTTCGGAGATATTTCTTTGGCCACACAGCTCCTGGGCTATCAGCCGAAAACGCGGCTGAAGGAAGGAGTTGAGGAGTTGGTGGCTTGGCTTGAATCGCAACAGGCCAGCGATCATGTGGACGAAGCCATGGAGCGGTTGACTGCTCACGGGCTCGTTGCCTGAAACCTTTGCGCTTGCATAGCACAGTCGTGCCCATCCGGACACGTCTGTAATGAGGAAGAGATGAAAAAGCTGCTATCGTTCCGTTCTGTCCTCATCTTCGGGGGAGCAGGATTCATTGGTTCGAATTGGGCGCATCATCTGTTGAAGACCACGGATGCGCGTATTCACATTTTTGACAACCTTTCACGTCGTGGCGTTCACCATAACCTGGAGTGGCTTCGGCGGGAGTGCAAAGATTCAGAACGCCTGAAGATCACGATCGGGGACATACGTGACGCCGGGCTCGTCCAGAAAGCCGTGCAGAACTCCGGCGAAATTTATCAGTTCGCGGCTCAGGTTGCGGTGACGAGTTCGGTTGCAGATCCTCGAAACGATTTCGAAATAAATGCTCTTGGAACTCTGAATATCCTTGAGGCGGCGCGCAAAAGTGGGCGTCAGCCTTTCATCCTGTTTACCTCAACCAACAAAGTTTATGGAAATCTTGCATCGAAACAACTGGTTCTAACTGGCAAGCGCTATTGTGCTCTTGATGAAACCGGCGTGAACGAATCACAGCCGCTCGATTTGTATTCTCCCTACGGATGCTCGAAAGGGACAGCGGATCAATACGTTCATGACTACAGTCGCATGTTTGCGCTGCCCACGGTTGTGTTCCGCATGTCGTGCATTGCTGGTCCGCAGCAATTCGGTAACGAGGACCAGGGCTGGGTTGCGCATTTCCTTTACTCGGCATTAGAAGGAAAGCCGCTCACGATTTACGGCGATGGGCGGCAGGTGCGCGATGTGCTTTCGGTGAAAGATCTTGTGCTTGCGTTTGAAAAGGTGCGGGCGCAAATGGAGAAGACTGCGGGACAAATTTACAACGTAGGCGGAGGAATCCAGAATTCCGTCTCGCTTCTGGAAGTCATAGAAATGATCGAGCAGGTTACGGGCACTCAGGTGCGCTACACGATGCAACGGCCGCGGCCCGGAGATCAACTCTTTTACGTAACGGATTTCGAAAAACTGAGTAAACACACGGGATGGAAACCGAAAATCAGCGTGCGCCAAAATCTGCAGATGATTTGGAGCTGGTGGAAGGAGCAGCAGGAGTTACCGATGGAAGCCCCTGTGATTGCGAGCACGCCGGCCCAACTCACCCCCGTTCCGGAGGCCGCTTCGTGAAATTTGCTTTCGTCAATCCGGCTTGGACATTTGAGGGATCCACCTATTTCGGCTGCCAAGATCCGCATTATCCGCTCGAATTGTTGTTTGCCTTCGATCAAATCAAAGAGGCCGGGCACGAGCCGATATTGATCGATGCTCAAGTGCAACAGCTTGGCACATCACAGGTGAAAGAGCGCCTTGATGCATTCAATCCGGATTTTTTGGTTATTCCGACTGCTCCATCGTATTTGTTCTGGCGTTGCCCGCCGCCCGAATTGCGGGTTCCGCAAAAGTGGTTTGCGGAGCTTGGAGGTCGTGCTGTGAAGGTCGCGATTGGGCCCCATCCTTCGGCTACTCCGGCGCCGACACTACGGAAACTGAACTGTGACGTTGCGATGCGGGGTGAGCCCGACCAGACCATTCCGCAGCTTGCCTCTAAATCGTGGTCGGAAATCGAGGGCTGCTGCTGGCGCGATGAATCGGGAATTCATCTTTCAGCTGGTCTCGGTGTGACCGACATGAAACAACTCGGTGCCCTCGATTTCGAAAATTACCCGATTGAATTGCATTCGCACCGGCATCATGTGTTTCATGGCTCTGGTCGGGGGGCTGAACTGGAATTCGCTCGCGGCTGTCCATGGGCATGCACCTTCTGCAATAAGACTCTGTTCAGAAATAAATTTCGCGAACGAAATGTCGACGCAGTTCTCCAGGAAGTAGACACGCTGATTTCCCGCGGTGTCGATTATATCTACTGGATCGATGAAATCTTCGGCGTAGGAAAGCCGGTTCGCCATCTTCTGCAAGAGCTCGCGAAGCGAAACATCACGATCGGTTTACAAACGCGAATTGATTTATGGGACGAGCAATCCCTCGATCTGCTTGGTGCGGCGCACTGCATTTCGATGGAATGCGGAATTGAATCCATCACCGATGCTGGACGCGACGAACTGAACAAGAATTGCCGCATCTCCACTGATCGGATCACGGACCTTCTGACCTATGCGCGGCAGCGCATTCCGTGGGTGCAGGCGAATCTGATCCTGACGGAGCACGATGAGCGCGGGGAGGTACGCGCCTTCCAGGAGAACCTGCGCAGAAACAGCGTCTGGGTGAGCGAGCCGGTGCCGATGTTCGCGTTTCCCGGCACACCGGATTACTTCCATCGCTTTGGGCCTCCTGACGATTACGCTTGGGAGCGTGCGCATGAGCATTATTTGGCTGCCTTTAAGGAGAAGGGTTTTAGCGACATTCAGGATCAGCGGCCAATCTCCATCGAGGAGCTGGAATGCACATTCTGATCACGTCCGACGCGGTCGGCGGGGTCTGGACTTATACGCAAGAATTGGTCGGCGGACTTGTGCGTGCCGGGCACCGCGTCACACTTGTTAGTTTTGGTAAGCTGCCACACCCCAACCAAACAAAGTGGATGCAGACTCTTCCGCGTCTGGATTATCGTCCAACCGAATATCGCTTGGAATGGATGGAAGTTTCAGGCCGGGACATTGAGGAATCGCGGAGTTATCTTGAGCTCCTGATTGCTGAAGTTGCCCCCGATGTGCTGCACTTCAGCCAATACTGCTACGGCGACCTCGATGTTGACATTCCGAAAGTGGTGGTCGCCCACAGTGACATCGTGAGTTGGTGGGTCGCAGTTCACGGATGCGAACCGGAAGATACGCCGTGGATGCGTAATTACCGGCAGATTGTCACCGCGGGGGTGGGCGGCGCCGACATCGTGGTGGCGCCCTCTCGCTGGATGCTCGAACAAGTCTCGAAATACTACCTGAAACCGACCACAGGCCTGGTCATAAACAATGGCAGGAATCCTGCTTTATTCCATTGCACGCATCCCAAAGAGGATTTTGTTCTCTCGGTCGGCCGTGTGTGGGACCCGGCGAAGAACATTTCACTTCTACTAGACCGACAGCAGGACTCCCGCGTCTGCCTAGTCGGATGGGAAAGAGAGCCGGGTAGGGAAGACCGAGTCCGAAGCTTAAGCGTGCCCTCTAACGTGGAGTTGCTCGGCCCCAGATCGCAAGATGAATTACAGGAGCTGTACGCCCGTGCTGGAATCTACGCGGGAACGTCCCTGTATGAACCCTTTGGGCTGGCCCCCCTCGAAGCCGCGCTTTCTAATTGCGCGCTGGTGCTGAATGACAATCCCGTTTTTCACGAACTCTGGGATGGGGCGGGTTTCTTCTTTGCAAAAAATCATTCGGGAGATCTTGCCGACAAGATTGCGGCGCTGCGAACAGATTCTCAGCTAAGGCAGCGATATGCGGATCGCGCGTACGAAGTTGCGCTGGAAAGATTCACCTCTTCGCGAATGGTAGAAGCATACGAGCACGCATACGAGAAAATCGCGTCCATCGCGAGGGTTGGATGACCCAACAGCTTCGCTTCCGCATTTTTGCGCATTCGTGGATCTCCGATTGGAACCACGGAAACGCGCACTTTTTGCGCGGACTCGCGAGCGAATTGATCAAGCAGGGGAATGAGGTGCGCTGCTACGAAGAACTTAATGGATGGTCGATGCAAAATCTCTCCGCCGAAGCGCCTGACGCCGTGGCGGGCGCCACGACTGAGTTCAAGCAGGCCTTTCCCTCACTTGACGTTCGCTTCTATGCCATCAACGTTGGTTTAAAGGAGTTTCTTGCGGCCGAGTTGCAAGGCGCAGACGTAGTGATTCTTCACGAATGGAATTCGCCTGAGCTGGTCGCCGGTGTTCTGTCGTTGAAACCTAAATGGGGCTTCAAAGCGCTATTCCACGATACACATCATCGTGCGTACACGAACCCTAGCGAGGTCCTTCGGTTTCCCTTGGCGGAATTCGATGGCGTGCTCGCGTTCGGTGAGGCGATCCGCAAAATTTATGTCGATGGTTTTGGCGTTAAACGTGTGTGGACGTTTCACGAAGCAGCGGATATTTCCCACTTCCACCCGCAAGAAGCTCCAAAAAACACCGATGTCGTCTGGATCGGAAACTGGGGCGATGAAGAGCGCACGAAGGAATTGGAGGAATTTCTGATCGGTCCCGCGGTGACTTTTCGCGACTGCAAGTTCGCGGTGCACGGAGTGCGGTATCCGGAAACTGCGCGTCTGAAACTAGCAAATGCGGGTATCGAGTTTCGTGGGTATCTTCCGAACCTCCGCGCACCGGAAATGTACGCACGTAGCCGAATTAGCTTGCATGTTCCGCGGCGATTTTATGCGAATGGCTTAAGCGGAGTTCCAACCATCCGGGTATTTGAGGCATTGGCCTGCGGCTCGTCGCTGGTGTGCGCACCTTGGACTGATAGTGAAGGATTATTCCGTCCGGGCCAGGATTACATCTGCGTTCCTGATGGGGCGGCGATGGTTACCGAACTCACTCGGTTATTAAACGACGCCGCTGCCTGTGCGCAACTCGCCTCTAATGGTCTGGAAACAATTCGCTCACGGCACACCTGCGCGCATCGCGCAGAGCAGCTAATCGAAATCTGCCGTGAACTGGAGAACTGATGAAAATCTATGTCATCGGATCTAGTATCACTTCGTGTTATTGGAATGGCGCGGCGACCTACTATCGCGGGATTTACAAGAACCTGCATGAGCTAGGGTACCGGATTACCTTTGCAGAACCGGATATCTATAAGCGCCAGCAGAACCGCGACTGCTCGGAGATCGAGTACGCTAACGTCGTTATTTATCAAACGCCAGGCGGTCTTGAGCAGGTACTGGCAGATGCCTGCAATTCCGACCTCATCATTAAGCACAGCGGGGTCGGAGCCGATGATGAACTGTTGGAGCATGAAGTATTGAATTGTGCTTCATCTCGTACACGGGTTGCGTTCTGGGATGTGGACGCCCCGGCGACTCTGGCCCGAGTTGAAAGCGACCAACGTGACCCGTTTCGCGAGCTGATTCCTAAATACGATTTCATCTTTACTTATGGCGGCGGCGATCCAGTTGTAGAAGATTACGCTGCGCTCGGTGCGAGGAATTGCTTTCCGATCTATAACGCACTTGATTCGGAAACGCATCATCCAGTTGCTCCTCAAGAAGAGTTCCGCTGCGATCTCGCGTTTGTCGGCAATCGGCTTCCCGACCGAGAACAACGTGTTGAGCAGTTTTTTCTAACAGCCGCAGAAATGGCCTCGGAATTTGAGTTTTTGCTAGGCGGCGAAGGCTGGGGCGGCAAAACACTGCCGAAGAATGTGCGCTGGATCGGGCACGTGGGTACCGCGCATCACAACGTAATTAATTGCTCAGCGCGTATAGTGCTCAACATAAATCGCGAGTCAATGGCGCGAGTTGGATTCTCTCCGCCTACACGTGTTTTTGAAGCAGCGGGAGCAGCTGCTTGCCTCATCACAGACGCTTGGACCGGGGTGGAAATATTTTTCGAGGTCGGGCGAGAAATTCTTGTGGCCAAGACTGCCGAGGACATAGTCCATTTGCTGAGAGAAACCTCGGTTGGACAAGCGCGCGAGATTGGGGCAGCAATGCGCCAACGCGCGCTGCGAGAGCATACGTACGAGCTTCGTGCAAAGCAATTCGATGTGATTGTTCGCGATACCGTGGCGAAATCTGAAATGGTCGGGCCACTCGTCGATTCGGTTGCTTGAGGGAAGAACTTGAAGATCGTCATCTGCGGACTTTCGATCACTTCATCCTGGGGAAACGGCCACGCTACAACGTTTCGAGCCCTGGCGCGCGCTCTCAGCGCCCGTGGACACGAAATCGTATTTTTTGAGCGCGATCTGGAGTGGTACGCGTCCAATCGCGACATGCCGGAACCGCCCTTTTGCCGCGTTCACATTTACGAGCGGTGGGACGATGTTGTGAACCTGCTTCGCCGTGAGCTGAACGGGGCTGACGTGGCGATGGTCGGCTCCTTTTTTCCCGACGGAGTGAATGCGATTGACGAAATGCTTAACTCCCGTGCCGAGGTAAAGACCTTCTACGACATCGACACGCCGATAACCATCTCAAAGCTGCGCGCCGGCGATGCCGAGTATCTTGGTCGGAACCAAATTTCCGGGTTCGATGTTTACTTCAGCTTTACCGGCGGACCCATGCTGCGTGAAATTGAATCGCGATTCGGAGCCACCCGTGCGATTCCGCTCTACTGCTCGTTCGATCCGGACCGATACCGGTTTTTCGAAGCCGATCCGCATTACGCATGCGATTTGAGCTACATGGGAACGTACGCCCGTGATCGCCAGCCGAAGCTCGAGGAGCTGTTTTGCAGACCTGCGCACTCGCTGCCGAATAAGCAATTCCTGCTTGCTGGACCACAATATCCGGCTAATTTCCCTTGGCCTAAGAATGTGCGGCGAATCATTCACCTTGAGCCTGAATTTCATCCGTACTTTTATTCGTCTTCTCTATTTACGCTGAACCTTACGCGCAATGAGATGGTTCAGGCGGGGTATTCTCCTTCTGTGCGTCTGTTCGAAGCCGCAGGATGTGGGAGCACAATCATCTCAGACGAGTGGCCTGGGCTCGAAACATTCTTCGAACCCGATACCGAAATATTGCTTGCACGGTCGTCCGCCGATGTCGTGCATTTTCTAAGCGACTTTTCGGAAACAGAGGTGAGGAAGATTGGCAGCTGTGCACAACAGCGGGTCTTAGCTGAGCACAGTGCTCAAAGGCGAGCAATAGAATTTGAAAAAGCCGTTACTGCTAAGACCGTGAAGCAGTTCGCGTGAAATTCATAACCAACAAAAAAGCCAGGCACATGAGCCTGGCTTTTTTTAAGTGATATCGGGGTTTTATTTCTTCGCAGTAGTTGTTTCGGAAGAGGTATTCAGACTTCCTTGATCGCGCGATTGCATCGAATATTTTCGCACTGCGGCCAGGAATGGTTCGCTTCCGTTAGGCGGAGCTACTTTACCACTAAGAATGGTTGCGAATGGAATCATCTTACCGTAGAGGATGTGAGTCTCATCGCGATCCTGAGAAACTTTTGATCCGCTGAGGTCAACACCTGCGAAGACTCCACGTGCGCGCGAGTAGCTCAGAATCTCGGCCTTCATTTTCCAGTCAGTATCAGCTGCCGCCTCGCGTCCTACGGGACCCGCTGCCGCAGAGGCATCACCACCGATCTTGAATTTGCTGGAAAGCAGGTCGTCCATACCTTTTTGATTCATGACCAGCATGACGAGATCAATTGCTTGTCCGCCAAGCTGCAGACCCCAGCTGCCGCCAGTGATGGTAAAAGGGGCGGGAGCGCTCCAGCCTCTCGCCGTCCGGCAGGTTGCGACGCCTTTGCCATGGCTGCCACCGAAACCGATCGCTAGCTTCACCATGTTAGGTACCACAGCTACGCATTTTGCGTCGCTCATAATTTTGTCGGGAATCGCCTTGTCTTTCACACCCATGATCTCGTCGAGAACACCGGCAGCGGCCTTGATTCTCTTTTCAACGTCCGTCTGATTTTGCTGATCTTGAGCTACTGCCCAATTCACGGTGGCAAAACACATCACCATGACGCTGAGCGCCATAATAAACCTTGTTACGGCTCCTCTGCTTCGTTTCATGGTCTCCTCTTTTGTGCCAACAAAGGCAAATTCTTTTTTTAGTTTCCAGAGTAAATCGTAGTGGCTCAAGTAATGAGATTCTATCCAGTGAAGTATGTAATTGAAGATAAAAGGCTACTTAGATGAGGTGTGGATTGCCAGCCTCAATTAGCGCCGGCAGTCAGCTTGGCAACGACGATGAGCCGCTCCGGAGCTGGTCCAATGGCGTGTGTCGGATAACATGTGATCAGCGTCAGCTCTCCATCTTTGGTGGGGCGGAGCACTGAAAGATCGGTGGGTTCGACGATCTTGCGTTTTACCACGACGTAATGAAAGTCTTTGCCGGCCCGCAGAATGTAAATGTTGTCTCCAGTATGGAGGCTATGCACATGCCGGAAGAACGTGTCTCGGTGTCCCGCAATCACTGCGTTGCCAGCACTTCCAGGGATGGCCGATCCATTCATGTGTCCTGGGCCCAGCAGAAGTGAATGCGGGGAAGTTCCTTCGATGACGACGGCGTTCAATCCAATGCGGGGAATCGTAAGTTTGGTGAGGGTCTCGTTCGCTGCTTTCTGGGTCTTCCATTCGTGCAATAACTTCTTTTGTTCAGCATACATCCACGTATAACTTCCAGCGACATATGTGCACAGAATTCCTCCCGTCGCGAAGAGAGCGATGGAGATTAATCTCTTAGGGGCTAACTTCCTGGCCAGCAGCTTACGTTTGCCGGAGTCCTGCTTACTTCGCCACCTTGCTGGTTGGATCACCAGGGGGCGAAGTTTAGCGAAGCGTCCTCGCCGAATACCGCTGGTCCTGAGGACCTGCATAGAAGCTAACGACGTGCGAAGAACCCTGCCACCAGTGATCCAAGCCCGATCAGACCAAGAAGCGGAAGGATGGTTGATGTCTGCGGCAGTTGCCCATTAGGAACTGCCGGTGCTTCGGTTTGCGTCACATTTTGGAGCTTGGCATTGCCAGTGGCGGTTGCCGAAGCATGCGAAGAACCGTGAGTTGTCGACGCGCTAGAACCTGTTGGGCCAGGTTGTGACCCAGAATTCGGTTGGCAATGATCTGCCAGTACACGCGTTTTGGCTACGTTAACTATGGGCAAAGAAGTATTGGCTGAAGCTGACACACTACTTGAAGTTGTCGATCCGAATGCTTGCTGCCCAGTGACTTCTATCTGTTGACCCGTGTGACCCTGGAGCGAATCCGTATTACCCGTCAATGTATAGGTCGCTCCTTGAGCGCCAGACAGCGTGTAAACTCCCGTTGCTGATGAATTCAGACAGCCAGTAATCGTCACCGTACGCTGCGCGCTATTATCGGTATTGTTCTGCGGAGTTGATGCCGGATTGTTGCTCTGCGCCATTGCCCCAAGCGAGGCCACAGCCATTACGGCTGCGAGAAACACCGATCTTCTCGTCATGTAAGCCTCCGAATGCGCTTCACTCAAATGTAAGCGGCTGCTCACAACGCTTCTATCAGGTGATCGCAGTAACTTTGTAGGAGGATTAGGGTAAGCAGACTAGGAGTGCTGGATTTTCTTTAAAGTGTTGCTACAACGTCCACTTCACCTTGCTTTTCTAGTACTTGCACTCGGACGTTTTCAGCCTGCCGCTCGAAGAAAAGGTCTACGGAGGCATTGCCGACACGCAGTCCGCGAATTGACAATTGCGGGATTCCTTCCGGCAAGCATGGCCGTTCGAAAACAACGCGATTGCGCGCTCCCTCAATCCTTAACCCTAAACATGATTGGATTAATAAAAATGGGGCTGCTGCCGCCCAAGCCTGCGGGGAGCAAGCCACCGGATAGAGCGTCGGACCTTCCCCGGCCCGACGTTCGAGTCCGCAGAAAAGTTCCGGCAGGCGGTGCAGTTCCATGACGCCGCTGACGTCGAGCAGCCCGAGCATAATTTTCCCAGCCAGATTTCTGAATCCGTAACGGCCAAAGCCGCTCGCGATCAGGGAATTGTCGTGCGGCCAAACCGAGCCATTATGATATGAGAGCGGGTTGTATCGAGCCTCGCCACTGGCGAGGGTACGTATTCCCCAACCGCTAAAAAAATTCTTTTCTACAAACGCATGGGCAATCGTTCGCGCGTGCTCCGGGCTGGCGATGCCCGTATACAAGGCATGCCCAGCGTTCGATGTGCGCACGCGGCAGAGCCGTTTGTGCTCATGCCTGCCACCATCCAAGGCCAATGCGTACACGCCCAAGTCATCGCACCAAAAGGTGTGCTCGAATTTTTCTCGCAATGAGGCTGCTTGCGCTTCCAGGTCGGTGCAGGCTCTCTGATTCCCGAGTGCGTCGGCCAACTGCGACGCGGCTCGTTTGGCCGCATAAACGTAACCTTGCACCTCGCAGAGGGCAATCGGCGGGACAGCGAGCGATCCGTCAGCGTGAAACACCGAGTCGTTTGAATCCTTCCATCCTTGCTGTACTAAGCCTTTGTTGCCGTGAGGCGCATATTCCACGAAGCCATCTCCGTCGATGTCACCGTAGTTGTCGATCCAATCCAGGGCTGCGTGAATGTTTGGCCAGAGTTGCTGAATCACCTCTTTGTTGCCGGTGCGAAGGTAATATTCGCCGGCAAGCATGATAAACAGCGGAGTGGCGTCAACACTCCCGTAATAGCGTGCGAACGGAATTTCTCCCAGATTGGCCATTTCACCGTGCCGCAGCTCATGAAGAATTTTTCCAGGCTCCGCTTCGCGTGATTCATCGACTTCAGTCGCTTGCGTTTCCGCGAGAAATTCCAGCACGCCCTTTGCGATGGAGGGGTCAATCCAAAGTGTCTGAAGCGCGGTTACGATACCGTCGCGCCCGAAAACTGTGCTGAACCACGGCACACCCGCGTAAGGATAGTTGCGCTCGCGGTTGCCGATAGTCATCATTTGCACATCAGCCACTGAACGCGCCATCCAATCGTTGAACCTGGAATTGGAGCTGTGTATCTGAGGAAACTGTCGGGCCGACGAAGTCATTTCGCTATTCGCGCGTCGCATAGCTTGTGAGTAGGAAAGCGCCCTCCTGCTCGAGCCATTTTTCTGGCATTCCATGTAAAGATGGAACTTATGGGGCTGTCCCGGCTTTAGTTCGAGGTCCCACCTCATTTCCGGGCCGAGGAGCGTATGCGGGGTAGGATCCGACTGGATACGCATTCTTCGGGTTATTCCATCGAGCCCTTCGTAGGCAAGTATGATCCAGTTTTCGCCACTGCCCTCGTGCAGTTGCAACCCCTTGTGCTCGCGAGGCGTCCCTCTCACTTCGAAAATGTCGGCGAAATCGGCGGCGAACAAAATGGAGAGTGGCACCTGAAGCGCCTGCATTCCGTAGTTAACAACTTCGAGTTCTTCATAGGCGGCTTCTCTCCACAAAAACCGGGAGCGAAGCAGGTGTATCGTGCCGCGATGAATGGCAACAGAATCGCCTTTGGAAACGTCAAGGTTCGCAAGGTCTGCAGTGAACAGAAAATTATTCGGCTCTACCGTCGAGCTCAGTAGCAGAGGTCGCTCGTTCCACAAACGGAGCGATAGCTCCGACAAATATCGCGTGCCTTCATAAAAGATGCCTTGCTCGCCAAGTCCTTGACGATGGATATCGCCCAAGCGGTCGAACACGGCGAACATTGAACCGTATTTGAGTACGCGAGCCCGGTCATCAGTCGGCGCCGATTTTGTTGCTATGTAGTACTGCTGCTGGGTGAGGGTAGCTTCATCCAATTCAGAACTCCACTTGAAGCGGTGACCGGGACCTTCTTCCGGCTCACCATTCGTTCATATATTTTTACGTAGTCTAACGCCATGCGCTGGGAAGTGAAGTGTTGCTCAAAGTACTTCCTGATTTTTCTTCGATCGAGGCGGTCGAGATGGCCAATAGCTTCGACGGCCGCTGCGACATCACAAACCAGAAAGCCGGTAAGACCGTCAGCCACAACTTCGGGAACCGACCCAAATGGATATGCAATAACCGGCGTCCCGCAAGCCATTGACTCAATCATCACAATGCCAAACGGCTCTGGCCACGCGATGGGGAACAACAATGCTGCGGCATTCCCGAGGAACTCATCTTTCTCCGGATATCCGATTTCTCCAACGAACTCAATTCCGTCATCTTTGAGCAACGGCTGGATCACAGTTTCGAAATACTCCTGATCGGCCTTGTCAACCTTTGCCGCGATTTTCAGTGGCACGCCCGCTGCTCTTGCTATTTCTATCGCCCGATCGAGTCCCTTCTCTGGAGAGGTCCTTCCCAGGAAAGCAAGGTATTTACCACGATTGCCATGAAACTTGTAGTTGTCGAACGGCAAACCGTGATGAACTGTACCTTGCCAATTGAGACGAGGTAGAGGCTCGCGCTGCGACGTAGAAATAGAAATCACCGGAACATCGTTGTAGACCTCATAAAGCGGGACAAGGTCAGGGATATCCAAGCGACCATGCAGCGTAGTCACGTGGGTGTAACGTTCCCGCCGGCTGAGCGGGTAATGGATGTAATCCACATGAAAATGAATCAGGTCGAAGTCATCCTTGTAGCTCAAAACCTTTTCCATAAGCACAAAGTGATGCGCCATATGGTCGATCGATTCGGGTGAAAGGCGTAGAGACTCCCTGCAGACCGGCACGAGCTTGGCAGTGGTCATAGAATCGCCGCTTGCGAACAACGTTACGTCGTGACCAAGACTTACAAGCTCCTCGGTCAACCAGGAGACGACCCGCTCCGTTCCACCGTAAAGTTTTGGGGGGACACTCTCGTAAAGCGGCGCGACTTGAGCAATTCTCATTGTTTTCCCTGGGACCGGGCCGAAGGCGAACCTACGCCATTTTGCAACTACCTCGTAATCAATAGCTTACAGTGATTGCCGAGATGCCGCCATCCGGTGTTTTCTGTAGGAGGGCTAGGGAAGCGACTTACCAGACTCCCTTGTCGCTACCTGTCAGCCGAAACGCCACCAACGCCGATACGGCGAGCGGGGGCAACAAGGGAAGCCGGGAAATGGCACGCAAGTCGCCGTGGCGTCCCGCGCTGAGCAGTTGTGAACCGTAGAGGCCAGCGGCAGGTTTCATCGGAACCCGGAGGAAATTTCCCCGGAATTGCACGTTCAGATCAGACGCGCGTGCTGCCTGAACAATGTCGCGAGGCAAGGTAACAGATGCTCCGAACCCATTCACGTAATTCGCCACGATTACCAGAAAGCTCGCAACGCCGGGCCAAATGCCGCCAAGTTCAGCGCCTCGGCGCAATTCGCTGAAATTTACATTGCCGTTCGCAAGCAAAATGGCGAAATCTGCCATGTCGCACAGCCGGAAGTAGAAATGCCGGTACATGCGTTGCAACGTGGAGATTAGAACTCGTTCTTCAGGAGCAGGCACAGGGAAGTCGCGTCCATTGATTTCCTTCCAGACACTGCGCTCGATGACGCGCTGCGCCATGAGCTTTTGTTCTCCGGTTTGCCCGAGGTAGCGCACGTGGATCTCGATGAGTTCTTTCAATCCGGGTACCTGGAAATTCCACTTGTTGGCCAGCTTGTCTCCCCAACTTCTCGGCTCGAGTTCTGCCTGCAATTTCTGTTGCATGATCTGCACGACACGCTCAGGAGAGCCGCTGGTGTACAGGTCAAGGTCGGAGCCCAGGTCCGGCCAATGATCAAGAGACTTGATAACGACTGCCTGACAGCCGGAATCCTGCAATGTGTGCACAATTACCCGAAGCCATTCGACCGCACTTAAGATTCGCGCGGATTCGGTTTCGATTGTCTCGCGGCACCAGTCGATAAGCCGAGGCCTTTGCCGATCAACTGCAGCTTTTTCCACAACCCGCAAAGCGCGCACCGTGACATGGTGCGTTTCAGCGAGCTCCAGGAACTCGCGAAAATGGTCTTCGCTCATGCCGAATATTTGTTCGAGCTCTGGATCGAGATTGTCCAGGTTTGTGCAAACGGTTCGAAAATCCGACGTATAGCCTTGAAACATCAGCTTTGAGAGCAAATCCATGTACAGCTGGTTGCGCGAGGAAACACTGTTCATGAGCGGACTCCTGCCCGAGGACCGGACTAATTCGATGTGAGCTGCGCCTTGTAGGTTGGTCAAGGCCGGGGCTGCTGCTGTAACTGCTGCTGCGCGAGCTGGTTCTGCCCTTTGCAATCAGAAACGCCGGTTTCAATCTGTGTCCCTTCTTCGTAGTCGTTCCAGGTGGCGATGAGCAAGAACGGCATCGGATGCTCGGGATCGTCATATTGATGAAAGACCTTCAGCGTATCTTCAAAGGTTTCGCCACAGCGCCGTCCCATGTGACGGTTGAGGCTCCATGAGGCACGAGTGTCGTTAAAGCCCGGCCAGATGGTTCCAACAACGATTTTCCCGGGACGGTCTTCCATTTTTTTATAAAAAGTCTCTAGATATTCCTTGCCCCAATCGCTGCCATCGGCTTTCCAACCGTGACTCGGATGAATCCACGCGTAATAACCATCGAAGTCGTTTGCATATTTGGCGGGAGGCTCATCCTTGTAGATCAAAATCGGGGGATGGTCCCACTGATTTACTGCTTGTCGAATGCGGTCCCAATCGGTATTGCCGCGCTTTGGGAAAACAAAAATGAGCGGTCGCCCTTGATATGTCACATAGGCCTCGTGTCCAGGGGCGTTGGGTCCGATATAGGAGCGGTACGCCTTATCGAATGCTTCGAGTGCTTCGTCGGTGGCTTGCCCATTATCTTCTTCTGTTTCGTCGTACATCAGACAGATATGGAAGCTATTGTCGGCTGAAACCTGCTGCATCAGGGCATAACTCTTGTCTTCAAACGGCCGCCGATCGCCGTACCAATCCACCGCGAAGGCGTAAATACCCATCTCTTTCGCTTTTTGAACCTGCTTGCGTAACACATTCGGATCGAGCGTTGAATACCCAACGTTGATGTGATCAGGAGACCCGAACCAGGGCTGATAATCGGCGAGGATGCGCGAGGACTCCTGAATACTTCTCAGTTCTGAGGATGGTTTCACGGCATTATGCGAGCAGCCACTGGTGATTAGAAAAATTGCGATCACCAGCCAAACAATCACATAGAAACCTCGCATATTTGGAAGTCTTTCCTTCATTTTGATGCGGAGCAACAGCTCTGAGTGGCTGCTTAAAGACTCACTACGGTTTCTTCCCGTCGGTTGCCTGAATTTGACGAACGAGCCAGCGGTCCGCTCCCGGTGTCATCAGAACCATGTAATCGGCGGTGATGGGCTCGTCATAAATGACCTTGCTGCCGTCGAGAACCTGCATATCGAGTTGTGCGTGGTCGCGTAATTCCATTGCGTCGCCCGATGGCGAGTAGAAGATCGTATCAAGCTTGTGCCCGCGATCGGTATAGCGCGTGTGTAGACCAGATTGAATTTGTGAGTTCACGCGCTGAATCAGATCCTGTTTGGCGAGTCCGGTGAAATAGGCGTCCAGCAGGCCCGGATTGTTTTCTGTGACCGCTTGCTCCATGGTTTGCCATGCGAGAGCGTAGTCGCGAGGGACGCTCTTGCTGGTAAGGTCCTCGATCGGGCGCGGACCGATGTTGTCGGTGTTAAGCTCCACGTGCGGCAGTTCATCATCAGCAGTGGCGCGCAAGTGATATGCAACCACGCCAAGCACAAGGACTGCTACCGCGAGAAGAATCGAGATATAACGAAGTACAGTCGTTCTCATTGTCCCGCTACCTCGAGTTCATTTCCTGTGACCACGCCGGACGCAACTGTGATTTTCGCGCGGCCTTCAACCGGCATTTCAACCTTGGCTACCCCGCGCTTAATGGGCACATCCACAGTCGATTTGCCGGCAGAGTCATTTGCGGTAAAGCTCACAATGGTACCGTCAGGTACGGCATTACCGGAACAGTCATGGACAGGGTCGGTTTCGATAAGCAAGCCATGCTTGTCGCGGCTGGCCTTAATTCGTAAATTGCAGGCGTCTGCGGCGACTTGTTGCACCACCCGAATTTCATCGGCGTGACCGATTGAAGCGCCAAGTTTTGTTGGGCCCTCTTTCTTGGCGGATGTGAGTCGAACCCACGCGATGCCATTTTCTGACGGACGTTGCGCCGAAACGGCCTTCTCGCCCTTTGGCATGATGCTGAATGTTACGGGTTCCGGCTTTAAAACCATGTTTTCGAAGTTGTCGCGAACGAATGCGACGGCGCTGATTGCATCCGGCATGCCGACCGGAATGCGCGAGGGATGAACGAGAAAGCTCAGCTTGTTCGCGGCTGCGGGCTGTACGAAGAAGTTCGCCGACGTGCAACCGTCAGAAGCGCACAATATCGCAAGATATTGACCCGCGTGTTCTGTCTGGTCGGAGTCGACTTGAATCTCGCTGCCAGCTTGGACTTTCTTTTTAGCGGTAATGTCCGGCCCGATCAGATAAAACGTCGCATCGCCCGACCCGCTGGTGGAAATGGAAATCGAAGTTCCCGCCGTGACCCGGGCTGGTGGATGAATATCCGAGGCTGCTGCGCTTACAGCCAAGCCGATCAAAGCTGTTGTAAATAGCACTCGCATGTCTATGTAGCCCTGTCGTAATGGTTCACAATCACACGATAGCTTTGAACGTTATTGGCGACGTCGGGCGGCAGGTCGACCGCAAACGGCACAGCGACTTGCGGCAATAATGGTTGTGCGACGTAGCCATCAGAAACCCAGATGACTTTCCCGTTGCTGTCATAAAACGCGGCAATCACATGCGGGATATCTACGACTTGCCCGCTCTCGTCAGTCAATTCGCCGCTTAGGATCTTTTTTCCAAGAGGATCAGTTTCCAGTTTTTGGTGATCGACTTCGATTACCGGATCGGCACTGGCCGCCACGAGCAACGCCTTCGCGTCCATCCGCACGCTCTTAATTCTCTCCTTCCGCATGTTCGGAAAATCTATGCGGTAAGGCGACACTTGTTTCGGCAGCAACGTGTGGGCGATTTTGTCAAAGCTGCTTTCCTGGGCAATTTCCTTTCCCTGAGCGTCAAGTAGGGTCGCTCCAATATTCACAAATGCAGGCACAGAATCTTCGTTCACAACTTCGCCAACCAGCACCACGCTGTCCGGCCGCTGAATGGCGTTCATCGAAAGAATTCGCACTTGCGGCGAGTCGACGTTTTGTACACCCCATTCATCACCGGCTCCTCGGTTTATCACGTCCCAACGGAGGTAGTTCACCGGGATCACTTGTGGGGGCAATTTCGTGGCATTGTTAACCGGCCAGAACACTTTCCATGTGTCCCCGCTTTTCTCAACTTTCAAATCGCGAGTGTCATCAAGTGGTCCTACCGGGGTTGAGTAGTGCAGTTTCGCCCGAACGGTTGATTCCTGATCCCCAGTGTGCAGTCCCCAGACGTCAAAGTTCTCAAGCGAGGCGTAAGTGAGGAGGCTGCCGTAGCTGCCTGTGAATTCGCGAACGAAGGTCTCTTTATCAACATCACTGCGGTTCTCAAGACGCGCGTAAGCGGCATTGAAATTGTGAGCCTGAATCTGCGAGAGCATCAGCCGCACCGCCTGGTCCGGCGTGTTTGCGGCTGACATCTCTCTGCGTTCCACTCCACCTGATTGAAACCATGAGATTACGATCAAAACCAGCGTGACCACGCCGATGACGATTGGAAGAGTCGTCTTCATTTACTTAGCCTCCCGAACCAGATCGTGTTCCTCGTCGTGGGTGGGGAACGGAAGGACGATGTCACTACGGACCCTAGTACGGTCTGGGATCATGAACGCAAACAGAATGGCAAGAATGCTGCTTGCCATCGGCAACGTTCCCCAAAGCAGCCCTTCGAGCGCAGTGGGCATTGCGTCAGAGGGAATCGGCCGCGCCGGCGGAATGTCCTCACGCGACCACACTGTAATGCTCCCGTTGTCATAGCTTTCAACCTTCTGCCACCCCGCGAAAGTCACCAACGGTTCGTAGTACGGGTCGTGAACAAAAATGTACTTCAATCCGTAGTGGGCGGCGTGCCGCAGCATCATGCGCAAGGCTTCCATTCCTGCGGTGCCGAAATATTTCGCGCTCGTCAACTGCGCTGTGCCATAGTGCGTGAACTCAGGCAGCAATCGAGCGGAGTTATATTCGCCGTCCACGCTATTGGCGTCTGTGTAGGTAGAAACCTTGGGAAGGGCGTTGCCGAAACCGAGCGTAAGGTACCGATAACGGTCGTGCCCGTCGCGATTTAAAAAGCTATCGACTGAATCAACGTTAAGATCTGCATCGGCATGGAAGGGGCTAATCGCAATCCAGCCAAGAGGGAGTACCACGGTAATGACTGACGCGAAAGCCAGGCCCAGCGCTGCTTTTCGTCCCCTGCGGTCGATCCAATGTTCAGCCATCAGGCCAATGATGGGCAACGCCATGATTGCCGCAGACAGTGTGAAGCGCTCGAATGTGAGAATTTCAAATGCGCGTCCCAGTACCCACTTAGGTATTGGGGTGGTGCCGCCGAGTCCGAAGATAAAGGTCACCCAAAAGCCGATGAGCAGCGGCCGGAGCCGCCGGTTCGCCGCACCATACTTTGCAATGAATGGGAGGGCGACCACCAGCATTCCATATGGAACGAAGAAATAGTTCGTCAGGTAAGTGATGTTCAGCAAGAGATCTGAACGACTCGCGTGCGGAATTGGGATTTGCTGGATCGGGTGCTTGATAATGGAAATCCAGTAAGGAAGCAGCACGATCCCGAGGCCCACGGCAGCAACAACACCGAAGAGAATGCCGCGAATCAGCACTGCTCCGGCTTTGCGTTCCTCGCGATCGACCACCGCAAGCCAAAGGACTGGAATTGCAAACAGCAGCGAACCGAATATCAGGGTGACGTGGTGCACTGCGCCGGCCGCAAGGGTCAGCACAACTCCCTTAAGTAAAGCGCGACCGTCTGCCGAACGCGACCAGTCGTAGAAGTACGGAATCGCGAGCAGATAAAGGGGAGCGGAGAGCGTGGTCGGCAACTGTCCGGCTGAGTAAACCAGAAATGCCAACGCTCCGATGAATACGCTAAAGAACGCTGCGTAACTGCTGGCACGCTCGTCAACCCACAGCCGTGCGTAACGATAGACTCCGACCGGAATAAGCAGGATCGCGACCATCTGCACCAGCAGGTAGGCGGCGTGCAATCCAAACACGAAAGAAAGTAGAGCGATCCACTGATGCGACAGCGGCGGATACGTCGCCTGCGAGAATCCGGCGAACCATTTCGGGTTCCACGGATTAAACCAACTGTGAGCATAGTGCGAGGCAAAGAAAACGTGGAAGTTAGCGTCGTAGGAATTCGTGAGCGGCAACTGCAAGGCCAGTAATGGGCCGTGAATCGCTAAGGCGAGCAACAATGTCACTCGCAATGGAATTGGCCGCGAGAAATAGCTCGTTTCCACGGTAGTTTTTTCCTCCCCGCAAAATTGTGAGCACCCGCTTTGATTCACCTAGAACCTCTAAGGTTTGCTAGTGTGCAAACACCCCGGAATGGAGCCAAGTACTTGTGGGCTGTGGATTTTAGCTCTCGGCAGGTGCCTCTCTGAATCCAACCGCTGCTACTTGCAACGCATCTGAGCGTTCGAGCGCGAGCAAACATTCGGGACCAGTAGTCAAAAATTGCGGCGCTCAACACTGCACCCATGCGCGGAAAAAATCTCTTCATTGCCGTCGCGTTCTTTTTGACAATCGGAATGGTTCATTGCCTTGCGCAGACCTTTGAAGTCAGTCCATCGCCCAAGTCCGCTCAGTCAAAAGGAAAGAAAGAAAAGTCCGAACCGGCAAACACAAACAATACAATCGGTTGGGGATCGGGTATTGAAACAGCCCGCGAAGCACGCGCAGTGGACCAGGCACTGCAAAAAGGTGACTACAAATCAGCCATAGCGTCTGCCAATCGTGCTGCACACTCGGCACCGCAAAATGCCGATTTGTGGTTCCTCTTGGGATACGCCGCTCGACTTGGAGGAGATTACAACCTATCTCTCCAGGGCTATAAGCGAGGGCTGGAACTGAAGCCTTCCTCAATCGCAGGTCTTTCGGGCGAGGCGCAAACCTATGCCAAGATGGGCCAAACGAACCAAGCCCAGGACCTCCTGAAAAAGGTTTTGGCCGCCAATCCGAAGAGCGCGACCGACCTGCAGCTATCGGGCGAACTCGCGTTGGATACAGATCCAAATACCGCACTTGATCTGTTGAAGCGGGCTGATGCCCTTCAGCCGAACGCCCGAACGGCCTTACTCATTGCACGTGCCTATCAAAAACTCAATCAACCGGATGGTTCTAAGCAGTATCTTGAGAAAGCGCTGAGCCGCGGTCCGAATGATCCAAACGTGTTGCGGGCCGTCGGCGCTTATTATCGGGATACCGGAAAATTCGATGAAGCGATTGCCGCTTTGCAGAGAGCGGTGCAGCATGACAAGGATGCGCTTGGCGAACTTGGCTATACATACAGTCTGGCGGGAAAGAAAAAAGAAGCAGCGGATACCTACACATTAGCCGCAAACCGTCACCCGAAGGACCAGGCACTGCAACTGAGCGCCGCGCAGGCGTTAGTGAATGTGGGCAGTTTCGAGCAGGCTTCCAATTTTCTCAAGAGAGCGGAGTCAAGCGATCCCAACAACTACCGTCTGCATGCTATCCGCGCAGAGATGTACAGCGTCGAGGACCATAACGATCAGGCCATCAGCGAATATCAGATGGCGATTCAAAACGCCCCTGAGGTGCCGCAGGAAGGCCCGCTGTATCCGGTTTCGTTGCACTTGAGCTTGGCGGAAATCTATCGCCGAGTAGATCAGGATGCTTTGGCCCAAAAAGAATTAGCGTCCGCGCGCGATGCTCTTAACAAGGTTCCCGGAACTGATCCTGCGACGCGGCCTGATTATCTCCGGCTGCGAGCGCTGGTTGAAGAGGGATTCAATGATCCAGCGTCGGCGGAGCGTGATCTGAAAGAAGCGATGACGCTGGCGCCGCGGAACGTGAACATCAGCCTTAACTACGCGAACCTGCTCTGGAAGATCGGACGGGAACAGGATGCTTTGGCGCTCTACAAGCAGTCATTGCAGATGGATCCGAATAATCACGCGGCGCTCACCGCGCTCGGTTATCTCTCCCGTGACATGAAGGATCCGGTGGACGCGGAGAAGTATTTCCTGAAGCTTGCTGAGTTATATCCGCAGGATTACGTACCGTATTTCGCACTGGGCGATCTGTACACCTCAAACAGGCAATATGACCGCGCGCAAGCGGACTATGAGAAAGCGCATCAGCTCGCTCCCAACAATGCGTTGGTGGTAGCAGAAGGCATAAACTCGGCGCTCGAAAGTCCGGGTCACAGTCTGCCGGTCGCAAAGACTTGGGTGGAACGCGCAGCCACGAACGAAGCCATCAACAACAATCCCCAGGTCATGCGCGAGCGCATGCGCTACCTGACATTTACGGGAAATTATCAGGAAGCCGCGGACCTGGGCTACAAGGTGGTTGAGAAACTGCCGAATGATGCGGAAGCGCCGGACTATCTCGGTTACGATCTGCTCTTCCTGAATCGCTTTGAAGACGCAGGCAAGATTGTGGCCCGCTTTGAGGCCTCGAGGCCGCATGATCGCGATTTGCCACTGATCGCGGGTTACGTAAACGCGCACACCGGACATCCGCGTGAAGCCGAAGAAGATTTCAGCCGCTCGCTCGCCATCGACCCGAATGACGCTACGGCTTACATGAATCGCGGATTCGTTCGCAATGACCTGCGCGAAGCGAGCAAGGCGATCCAGGATTTCGAAGCGGCGCTGAAAATTCGATCAAACTACGGGGAGGCTCATCTCGGGTTGGCGTTTGCTAACCTGCAATTAAACCGCTCGAAGCCGGCGCTCCGCGAAGCGGATTTGGCTGCCGCAACCCTGCCGGATTCGGCGCCGATTCACCTTGCGCGCGCGGAAGCATATCGCCAACAAATGATTTTCCGTAAGGCTGAAGTGGAATATCGCGCTGCTCTCAAGCTTGCGCCTAATAATCCAGATGTCTACCTGGAGCTTGCTGAAGCACTGTACCGTCTGCATCGCTATAGCGATTCTCTCGATGTCCTTCGAACGGGAGTTAGAGTTACCACCAGCACAACCGGGGTGAAAACTACTGACGCGATGCTATATGGGGCGATGGCGCGTGATTATGCGCAACTTCGACAAAAGGACAATGCCTATAAAGCCATCGCCGATGCGGAGAAGCGTGGCGAGGACGTCAAAGTTCTCATGGCAACTGGCGAAGCTCTGCTGATTATGGGAGACAACCAAGGCGCGATGAAGCGCTACTCTCGTGCGCTGGATGCCCCCGGAGCAGACCGTGTCGAAGTCCGTTTGGCGCTTGCGCGGTTGTTCGCTCAAGCCGGGCACCACGGCGATGCACAGGATCAAGTTGCGTTCGCGATGGCTGAGTCTCGTGTTGGCGAAGCCAATGCGGTGACGGCCGAGAACTTGGTCGAAGCCGGACAAGTGCTGGTCTCGATTAATCAGTTTGACTTAGGAAAAAAATTCTTTCAAAGAGCGCAGGCCGAAGGTGCAGACCAGGAGTCTGTTTATCTCGGTCTCGCCAATGCTGATCTTGCTCTCGGTCAGACGCAAAGCGCTATGACGCTGCTTCGTGCTGTGGGAAATGATCCGGATGCTTCACAGGATTACGAATACATGGTTGCGCTGGCAAGCGCGTATCAGCAGGAGCATGACGATACCCACGCCTTGAGCATGTTTGCGCGGGCGAATGACGTAATGTCGGGCAACGATTACACCCGCGCGACAGAGTTGCGCTTGGCGGAACAAGAAGGCCGGCAAGTGACGGAGCAGGTTAATGCGGCGCCTGAGCTTCTTTTTCACCCAGTTTTCGAGGACATCAACATCTACCAGCTCGACGCGCGAATCCGGGGCTTGGCACCGGATTCTACTCTCCTGCCTCCCCCTCGATCGACCGTAGAAACTCTGGGGATTGCGCATTACAAACTGAATTTCAAAGGCTGGCCGGCGATCACGGGCCTGTTCGAAGAACGCAATGCACGCGGTCAGGTCTCGTTTCCAAATGAGCTGTTAATTCAGTACCGCAATACTTACGACACGAGTTTTAGTACCGGCATCAGCCCGATCGTTCATCTATTTGGTACAGCCATCAGCCTGAACCCGGGCGTGCAATTCACTATCCGTCGAGATTCGGCCTCTCCGCTCGAAATGAATCAGGATCTTTTCCGGCAATTTCTATACGTCTATACCGGTGCGTTCGGGAATTGGGTTTCGATCAATGGAACTGCCATCCGCGAAGCTGGGCCGTTTACGGAATTGAACCTGCACTCTCGCGATGCAGCGGGCACTATCGAGTTTCAAGTCGGACGCCCTTGGGCAAAGACTGCCTTGCTCACGGGGTACGAGGTCCGAGATATTCTATTCCGGCCGCTCATTCGCGAATACTACACAACCGACAGTTACGTTGGCGTGCAACGAAAATTCGGCTCGTCCTGGACCGCGGCCCTGCTCGGCGAATATCTACGTTCCTGGCGCGTACAGGACAACGATTATGCGATCGCTGAAGCGATACGTCCCGGATTCCGCCTGGATTACAAACCGTTGGTTTCGCACTGGGCAGTTCACGCGGATGGTACATGGTCAAAAGGGCAAGGATTTTCCGCCTACAACAACGTCACAAATGAAGTTCTGGTCTCGTATACAAAAAGCCTGCAGCGGCCGCTACAAGATGGGATTGGAGAGGTTCCCGTGACCTATCCGCTCCGGATTTCATTCGGCATTCAGCAACAAAGCTTTTACGACTTTAACGGGAGAAACCGGAACACCTTTCTTCCCATCATACATTTCAATGTTTTCTGATGGACGCCTCGCAGCATTCCGGCCTCGGGGACTTTAAACAATGGCTGATGAAGCAATAGAAGCGGCAGCAGCATTGGCGCCCGCGCCGGAAACACCGTCTTCAAAGCACTCGACAATTCGCGAGTTGCGCCTCCGGGTTCTGAGCGGCAGCGCCACCATGCTGCTGAGCTCAGTGCTGGTCTCGCTCATTAACCTGATCTACAACTTTGCCATTGCCCACGCGTTGGGAGCCGATAATTTTGGGCACGTCAGCGTCGTTTACACAATTCTCATGTTGCTGTCGTGTGCGACGCTTGCATTCCAGTTGTTGTGCTCAAAATTTGTTGCCCGCAGCGAGTCGAAGGCTGACCGAATCGCGATTTATCATCTGCTGCACCGACGGTCGTGGATGGCAGGACTGGGACTTGGCTTACTGCTTGCGCTCGGCAGCCCTGGCGTCTCCCATTACCTGAATCTGCCGTCACCTCTTCTGATTCAGATTCTCGCCATCGGTATCGTTTTCTATATTCCGCTTGGGACCCGGCGCGGCTTCATGCAGGGTACGTATGATTTCGGCCCGCTGGCGGTCAATTATGTTCTTGAAGTCGTAGTCAAGCTCATCGGCACCATAATTTTAATCACCGCTGGCTATGGTGTTCCCGGGGTTGTTGGCGCGATGTCGGCTTCAGTGATAGTCGCGTTTTTCGTCGCAATCCCGCGGAAGCACCATGTGAGTGACATCCCGCAAGCCAAGCTGCAATCCGGAATGGGGGAAGGGGTTCAAGCACTCATTTTTTTTGTTGGTCAGGTGGTCATCGGGAACTTGCACATCGTTTTGGTAAAGCACTTTTTTAGCGCTACTCAGGCCGGGGTGTATGCAGCAGTCGCACTGATCGGACGCGTGGCTTACATGTTCTCCTGGTCTGTTGTAAGCAGCATGTTCCCTTTCTCGGCAGGGATTCGTTCCGGCGAGCGCGGTGGTCGGGCTGTGCTAAGTACGGCGTTACTCCTGACGGCGGGCGTCGCATCGGTGTTCACTCTGGCGGCGTGGCTCGCGCCCTCTGAAGTTTGGCCTTTGTTGTTAGGGAAGGGCTTCCCGATGGGAGGTCATCATTCCTACTCATCGCTCGTGGTGCTTTACACCGTTGCTACCGGCATCTATTCGCTCAGCGTCGTACTCATGACGTATGAGATTTCCCGCAAACTTGGGAACGTAAGCTGGCTCCAGCTCGGCTTCAGCGGCGCTATCGTTATCGGCATTTACGTTTTCCATAACACATTACAAGACGTTATTTATGTGCAGTTAGTCCTCATGGTGGCGCTTATGATGCTGGTTTCGTTGCCATTTCTCCGGCGCCATGCGGATTCGGAAATGGCCATTGCTGATTCGCCATCGGTTCCGAGGTTCGAGAGTGGACTGCGGAAAATCAGGCCACTTCATGAGAATGAAGTAATTGCCCAATTTCTGCGAGGCGAATTTTATCAAGAAGAGTTTCAGCCTTATCGCAGGCGCTTTTCCAAACTCGTAATGCAACCTGATTTAAGTAATGAACGTGAAAACTCGCTGCGCCGGGCGTTACTCTTCCGGCGGCGTGGAAGGCTGTGGCTTGAGCTTCCATCAGACACACAATGGTGGGAGGTCGAGCTAAGCCCCTTGGATATTTATCGCCTGCGTGTGTTTCCTCGTAACCAATGGCTGCGATATGGCGTTCCGAGTTTCCTGCTATCTGAGACCGTTCAGCGCATCCGCACCCGGATTATCAGCGATTCAAAGGACCCTTTTATCGAGAAATTGCGATCGCTCAGCCTTGAGATGAAACAGGATTCTGAATTCACCTCCGTGATTCTCATCACAATCGATGAATGCACTCCACTGACAATCATTGAGGGCAACCATCGTATGACTGCGGCTGCCCTGGGAGCGCCGGGTGACGTCCACAGCCGGTTCCGCTTTATGTGTGGCTTTTCGCCCCACATGGCCGAGTGCTGCTGGTACCAGACCGATGTTACGACGCTCTGGCGCTACGCGAAAAATACCGTGGGATATTTCGTGAAACACCGCCGCAAGGTGGTCGCCGAAATTGCGGCCGGAATTTTACGAGAGAAGGAAGTTCCTGAGACGGGTGACGGAAGATCTTCCGCCGCTTGAGCCAACTCCACCTGTTTACGGATTACCGACGAAATTGATGCTGCGGGCAGAATACCGGTCCCCATCGAATATTGCAGAAACCGAAACGTTCTGACCTTCATGGACCTGCCGCAGAACGTTGGCCGCAATTGCTTCCATGCTGATGTCATATTTCTTGCCATCACTGCCGTTGTCGATGGCAACGATCTTTTGCGAGATATCAACATAGGTGACGCGTCCAGCGAAAGTGAACGCAGTCCCAGGCGATGCAAGAACCGTGATTGTGCGTAAATCTTTTTGCGCTCCGAAATCAAGATCCACGAGCGCGCCCTCAACCAGGTCTTTATCAGAGCCGGTCTGGTTGCCACGGCGTACTACGGTTGCTGACGTCAGCTGAAGCTTTACCGGTTGATTTGAGAGTTCATCGCGCACAGTCAAGCTTTTGCGGCCGGGGTCAAACTCGATAATTTGCCCGCGCGCGACGCCGCTCTCTGCAGTGCTGCGGATCCAGATTGTCTTAGCGAAGACCTTCTCATGGTCGAGCATCGTATCCAGATAAACGCGCTGGCCCTGTTTGATTTCCCGCTCCGTAATCGGCTGCCCATCCAGATAGAAATGAGTGCGGGTGTCGAAATGGACCTGCAATTTATCTTTTGTGCCGAAGGGGCGGAACGTCATGCGGTTCATCACTTCGTCATTGTTCAAAACAATTCCGCCCATCAGGGTCACGGAATGGTGCTGCAGCGGGGGAAGATCGAGTAGAGGATCGTAATTCTCCCGTTGCGCCGGCGAAGTGGATTGGTTAGTTGTCGACGTCGTGTTAGATGGGTTAGCGCGAAAATTGGGAGCGTTTTGCCCGTAGGCAGTGCCTGCCAGGAAAACAGCTAAAGAGGACCATAAAAGAAGGCTATAGGTGCGCATGGTTTTTCCGGCATTTTGATGCTTTCCGGCTGCTCCCGGGTGGCCAGAGTTGCTGACGAAAGCGAGCGAACGCGAACTGCTGAATCGGCATCAAAGCTCTTCGGAATCAATCATTAAGAGCTATGTGTTCACTATCCAAATATCGAGTGTTGGCGCCCCTAGCGGTCGTGTTTCTTTGCGGATATATGGCCTTTGGTCAAGGGCTGAGGATCACGATCCCCAAGCACTCGGAATCGACTCCTGTGCAGAGGCTCAATCGGGAGGGAGTCAAACAGATTCAGAAACATCATTTATCGAAAGCCGAGCGGCTTTTCTATAAGGCCTACCTCATCGATCCCGATGATCCATTCACGTTGAACAATCTTGGATATATATCCGAATTGCAAGGTAAGATCGACCGCGCACAAAAGTATTACCAGCTCGCGGCAAAAGAGAATAATTCAGAGACTGTAATCGCAGCCGCAAGTAACCCTGACCTTAAGGGTCGCAAGCTCAGCGAAGTGACAAACTCGTACGGAAACCTCGAACTGCGAGTCAATCGGGGCAATATTCTCGCGATGACCCTTCTTGAGCAGGGAAGAAGCCCCGAAGCCGAAGATATACTACGCCAAACCCTAAAGCTTGATCCGCGGAATCCATTCACGTTGAACAATCTCGGATACGCAATGGAGATGCAGGGCGATCTGCAGGGCGCATTAGGTTACTACAATGACGCCGCGGTGACACACTCCTCAGATCCAGTGGTCGTTTCGCTTGATCCGCATTGGCGCGGAAAATCAATCAGCGACATTGCTTTCAAGAACGAGCAAGCAGTCCGGACGCGTCTTGCTTCAGAAACCAGTAGTGAAGACCAGGCTGCGCGGTTAGAAGCACAAGGCGTGTCGGCGCTTAATCACAATGATTCCGACAAAGCCTACGATCTGTTTCGCCAGGCCTTTAAGCTCGATCCCCAGAGCGCGTTTACGCGCAACAATATGGGCTACGTCGCTGAAGCATTCGGTGACGAAGAAACTGCAAACGAGTTCTACGCTTCGGCTCAGCGCGGAAATCAGGCCGGCGCCCCCGTCAGTCTGGCGAGCCACCACGAAATGGTCGGTGAAGCAGTTGGTCAAGTGGCAGACTCAAACGTGCAAGCCAGCGACGCGGATTTGCAAGCTCAAGCAGAAGCCAAACGGCGTTCAAACGCTCCCATCGTGTTGAGGCGGCGTGACAACAGTCCAGTCACTGCGCCCACGAACAACACTCAGTCGCCCCGGCCATCGCTTGATAACGCGCCAGTGGAAAACACTTCGCCTCGCCCGCAGTGAATTCGTAAACGGCAAGATTTTCAGAGACCGTACTTCAGAGTATTCGATTAAGGCGTTTCTCTGATTGTAGATCGTGCTGCCCCTATTTAACCTCCCTCTCACAATCAATTCAATTCGGGACGAAGTGGCGCGTGACTCCCCCACACGCCCACTCGGGCCTGCATCGCGGAGGGGTAATGAGGAATTTCACGTGGTTGGCCGTAGTGTGTCTGTCAGTTGCTGGATTCTTCGGATCTGGCGTTCGAGCCCAAGCAGAAGCAACCATGAACTGCCAATCGGGAACTTACGACATGCTCGATTGGATGACGATGGATTCATCGCTGCGGTCGAGCTATCACATGCAAGGAACTGCAAATCCACTTTTTACCGATATAGCAGGTGGGAAGTTCTACTGGACGAAAGGCGCAAATGGTTCTCCGTGGGACATCCAACTGTTCGATAGCAAGTACGTTTATTTGTGGATAACAGAATCCAATTGGCTGAACCCGCACACCTTTAAGAAATTTGCTAAGAATACGAACATGCCATTAGTTCCACGTTGCGCAAAGGGCGGCTTTCCTGGCTCGACTATCACAATCAATGACACTTCTTACCAAGACTATACCGACTGCACTCACTACACGACCCATACGTTGCGAAAAGGCGTGAACCAGGTCTGGGGTCCATACAAGATCACATTAGGGGGCAACTTGCCGAGCAGTCTGAGCGTGCTGGTAGCGAGCTATCGGTACAACTGTGACGACAGTTACGGCAACTGCGGGGACAAAGAAGAGTACTACTTCGCTCAAAAATATGGACTGGTCCAGTGGGTGCACTACAGCCTGAAAAACGGCGCTTATCATCCTACTCAGTCGACCGTTTTTAACCATATGGCGAAGGGAACGACCAACGAATCATTCCCGTGCTTTTGAGCTGATTCGGCTTACTCGGTTCCGGTCTTGGAGTGATGCTCGGCCGGAGCCGGCGCGGCAATGCAGACGACCCTTGTCCCATTATTTCCGGATGCCGCAGCAGCGGAGGCATTCGTTGTTTGGAAAAGTTTACGAGTTTTCCGTCGGACGAGCAGATCGCGCATCGGCATCCAGTGCGGCAGTTTGCGCAAAGACGAGAGGGTGCGCACCTGCTCTAGTTCTCGTCGCAGTTCAAAGGTTCGCAGGTATTGACGGATGATTTCAGGCATACTCATCCGAAGCGCTGCGGAAACATTCTCGAGTGCCATCTCTACCTGCCGTTCGCGATTTTCGAGCAGGTAAATCAAGTGTTCTGCCAGCGCAGATGTGTCACCTGGCGTGAAGAAATCAATGGCAAGTCCTTCCTCCTCGGCCAGTCGTCGAAAATCGGGTATGTCTGAGGCGACAATGGGGACGCCGTATGTGCACGCCAGATGTGCGATCCCGCTCGAACCGGCTGACGACGTGTACGGCAACACTGCTACTGTCGAACTCTGAAGCAATTGCGGGATTTCTCCTTCAGCCACATATCCGCGGAAGATAATATCGGTACGATCCTTCACTTTTTCTTGTATCGATCGCAAATATCCGGGGGTCTTCGGATGATCGGTACCGGCGATCACCAACCGTGCCTCGGGGACTTCTTCCGAAACGATCTTAAAAGCTTCCATTAAGGGTTCGAGGCGCTTGTAGGTTCCCCATTTCCCGAAGGCGAGAATGCGATGTTCTGGATTACCGCGCAACGCCAAGTCTGGATATTCCGGTCGCGCTGAGAAAATCCCATGGCGCCGAACATATACAGCGCCGCGACCGTATTTCTCGACCAAGACACTGCGGTATGCGGGCAGCATTACTGACACGGAATTGGCAAATAGCACAAGGTGTGTAGCAAGAAATCCTCCTGCGCGATAGAGCGCCGGAAAGCGCACGCCGGCGTCATCTAGATTCACGGTTTCCATCAGCTGATGCAGAGTGGCGTGCGTGTAATAACCTGCAATTCTGGCCAGCGCAGGGATAGCAATGCCGAGAAATGCCGGCCCGGCGTTTCCACCGAAGCTGGCGAACCCCAGATTGAACCAAACCACGTCAGGTTTCTCTTGACGAATTGCGCGCAGCACTCGCCACGGATTGCTTAGGCGATTGAACTTCCAGCAACGCGTTACATCGAACCCATCGAGTTCCGGTTGAACAGGAGAATATTCGTCTCCCAAAATCTTCAGCGTAATGCCGGGGATACGTCGCAACTCGTCCGCAATGTGAAATCCGTACTCGTTCAGGGCGTCGCGGCTCGGCGGAAATGATGTCACCAAACAAATTTTCATTAATGGCCCTGTCCGAAAAAGGCGTAACGGGAAAGCTTGCCAAGGAGGGTGAAATAATGCAGTGCGACTTTGATATCCGCTTTACTCTTGCCCGCATGGCGAGTTGCGAAACGAAATGGGACCTCAGTAGCGTTTCGGATTTTTCCTTTAACCAGAATTTCAAGAAGAATCTTGAAGCCCTCTGGCTGCAATTGCAGAGCCCCGAGGCAGTTTCGGCGCACAACGAAGTATCCGGAGAGTGGGTCCTTAACGCTAATTCCGCGGCTTCGCAGCGGCGCTGTTGCGAGTAGCGTGCTGCACCGGGAAACGAAAACGCGAAATCTATTCCACTCGCCCAGTCCGTTGTCCTCGCTCGAAACGTACCGGCTCGCGATCGCGATGTCACTTCCGTCTAGCACCGGCGCTAGAAGTTCTGGCAAGAGTTCCGGCGGGTGTTGGAGGTCTGCATCGATTACTCCCAGCAGATCGGCATCGCTGCGCGCCCAGCCATGGATCACTGCTCCTGCGAGCCCGCGCTCTCCTTTCCGAACGAAGACACGCACGCGTGAGTCTTGCTCCGCGCAGGCGCGCGCGACATCCGCTGTACCGTCAGTGCTGCCATCGTCGACAATGATGAACTCGCAGTCGACCGGCACGTCGCTGACTGCCGCGCTGATACGAGCTAAAAGAACCGGAATATTCTCGGCTTCGTTTAAGGTAGGTATTACAAGGCCTAGCTTAGGTCTGGAAGAAACGTTCATGATCAGAGTCCCGTCCCCTTGTCCGCAAGTGACTATTCGTAACCAGAATTGGATGGTGGTGAAAAGAAAGGCGTTGTTCTGCTCGGTAATCAGAAGTGCTGTAGGTAAATAAGGAAAAAACCTGAGTTGAAGTTAAGCGGCCACAGTCGAATCAACTGGGGCCTGTGGAGAATCGAAAAGTTTAGTCAGCCGCCCAAGAATTGCCGCGTGTACATCGTCCGGCATTCCTGGCTTAATGACATTCACAGGCGCAAGCTGCTGTAATTCAAGGTAAGACTCGCGATATTGCCGCATGAATTCAAGAGGGTATTCGGGTTTGCGCGCGCGCGCCTCTTCCGGGACAGCGTCGAGCACGTAAGCAACGTCAGGTTTGGGTGCCACGGCCAGTATTAATCGCGCGTACGCCCTCGCCCACGGCTTTTTGAGAGGCAGGGCGGCCAATTGATCGTAGATGTAGCGATCAAAGATAACTACGCCCGCCTTCTCCGATGATCGGACATGTCGAGCAATTTGCCGCAGACGAAAAACGTCCAGCAAGTGCAATATCGATCTGCCTGCGAACAGCGGGAGTGATTGCTGGTTTTTATCGTTGCGCGCGGCAGGTTTGTCGGGCGTCCCAACCTGGCCATCACTCTGCAGAACTTTGCGGCTAAAACCAGAGCGCAGTGACGAGAGGACGACAACATTGTCCCAGAAAGTCAAAATTTCGACTGGGATTTCCCGGGCGGTGAGGTGTTCGCGCAGCTTGTCAATTTGCGTGCTTTTGCCTGCGCCATCAATTCCTGAGAAGCTGATCAGTATTCGAGCCAATGTAATTTTCCGTCAAAGCCGTTGTATTTCACCGCCCACTTCCCGGCACGTGCCCTGGACTCGCAGCCGATAGTGCAGCTACCGTACCCAGCGCCGCACCGGCTCCGACAATAAAGCCGAAACGGATAAGCCACGAGTGAACCTGACGCTGCTTGGGCGGAGCGATCGCCACGCCTGCCGGTTTTGAGGCCGCGCCTCCGCTGACTTGAACCGCGGGCGCAACTGCGGTTCCGCTCGGCTGCTTTGGTTTCTCTGAATTCTGCTGCGGGGGAGCAGCAGGTGCGCTCGTTTGAGCCGGCGTGCTCCCAGGATTCTCTGGAAGTTCTATCGGCGGCTGAGTGCTTTGCGTCGGCTGATTCGACGCTGGAGTTGAAGCCTGTTGTCCCAGGAGAGGCTCCATCGTAGCGCTTAGCACGACAATCAGCAGACTACCTGTAGCCCGCACGAACATCTGCTTCATAACGCCTCCGCTGGACGCAAGCCTATGCAGCCACCGGCTGCGGCTGAACAATTTTTTGCGCAACCCCTTCTTCGCTGGCTTCCGCGACAACTTCCTGCTCGTTCTCGAAAGTCGAGGGCGCTTCGATTGCAGGAAATTTCTGAAACAATTTATCTAGTTTCGTAAGTTCAAGAATAGTTGCCGCCTCAGGTGAAATCTCGCCCAGTTGCAACGTTCCGTCATTATTCGCCACTGTTTCCATGCAGTCCAACAAACCTTCAAGACCGGCAAGATCGATCTGGCGCACTCGCGAAAGATCCACGACGATATTCGGAACGTCGTGGGAAATCTTTGTCCTTAATTCCTCGCCCAGCTTTTTTGCTTCCTTGCCGCTGAATCTCGGAGGCAGTTTGATCAGAATTGCTGACTGCATGTCCATTTTCCCTTTCTTTGGGTCCTGCAACGATGCGCAGGAACTTTAAACCAGATGCTTTCTATATCGCTTTTCGCTCGTGCTTCTATACAGATGCGGACTGTTAAAAACAGGTTTACACCGTGTTAACCAGTTAGCTGCTGAAGGATGTTACAACCCGCTCCCTTCCTCCGGTTCGGAGCAGCGGAAGCGAATGTGTCGATCCCACTAGCCGGCGGTCCGTAATAGTGATTTCAGTTTTGCGATCGAGATGAAACATCTTTCGCTTACTGACAATTGACCGCCGCACGTTCAATCCAATGCCAATATATGTGTTCGACAGAACCCAGGAGCGTTCGATGATTGTGCCCGAGTCAATGTGACATGCACTTTCGACTGCGCTTCCGCCACTGATATTGCAACACGCGGCGACTCTACTATGGGCACCGACAAAAGATGGCGCTCCAATCACGCATGAATCATCGACCTCCGCACTATCAGCAATCCACAAGCCGTTTGCGATTTCTCTTGCTGCAGGCCGTAATTGGCAGCGCCTATAGAGCGCATCTTCGACGAGCTGCATGAAATCATTGGGATTGCGCAAGCGATTCGCATAGCCGCGAAAGTTGAATCGTTCGCACTCGCCGCGCAGCGCACCTACTGTTCCCATGTTCCAGCCGGTCTCTCGCAAGCGTGCAGCACTGATGAGAGCAATATCGGCTGAGCCGCTGTTCGTGTGCACTTGGGTCATAGCCGCGTGGCGTTCCAAGTGAAAACGCACAAGTTCAGCGTAGTCCAGCTCGATGTAGGCCGTGGTGCCGATCAAAAGCAACAGATCGATACCGCGCTGCAGCGATTGTGCAACAGCTTGTTCCCAAACTGAAGAGGGATTAGTTACTTTAGAGGAACGCTCGCCTGCCAATTTATTGAGGGCGAGGCCTTCGTGAACTACTGTAGTCCGTCTTACTCCAGCACTGCTCAGCCTTGCTGCGGTCAGTTCGAGCAGATTATTCCCGAGAATAGTTAGACCGGCTTCAAATGAGTCAGCCAATCCATCGCGCCGCTGCAGATCGACAGAACCATCGATCTCATCAGCCTGTCGGCGCGACGACGTTACTATAGCTCCAACTTGCAAAGGCTCTCTCCGTTTTCTGGACCGAAGCGTGGTGCAACGATACGCTTAACCCAGGATCAAGCTGCATTACTCGCAGGCAATTGCGAAAGGTTCGAAAAAATTCCCGGGCGTGTAGGAAATTCATGAACTGCGTCATTTGCTTCCCAACGTATGGTCTCCCGGCGGGATCGCGTTCTCTGCGTGCGAGAAGTCACGGTAGCTTCACCATCCTCTTGTTGCCGGCCAAGCAGTTCGCGGATACGAAGCTTTGCCTTGTGGAGCTGGGATTTTGAATTTCCCACTGAACAGTCGAGCAATTCGGCGATTTCCTGGTGCTCGTACCCTTCCACTTCGTGCAACAAGAATATTGTCCGGTATCCATCCGGCAATTCTTTAATCGCGCGGGCCAGCGCGATTCGATCCACGCACCCAGTCAAGCGGTCATCACGGCTGCCATACTCCCGCCGAACAACCTTTGCGTCCTGGTTATACGGCTCATCAAGCGAGACCTGCCGTAGCGCCTTCTTGCGAAAGTGCATCAGCACCGTATTCACCGCTATGCGGTATAACCATGTAGATAACGCAGAGTCGCCGCGGAACGTTGCAAGTTTGCGGAACACCTGCAAGAACGCGTCTTGCGTGAGGTCCTCGGCTTCCGCGGTGTTGTTGGTCATGCGCAGGCAAACGGAATAAACTTTTGCTTTGTGAGCATGAAATAAAGATGCAAATGCGTCTGCATCTCCTTCCTGTGCGCGCTTTACTAGGTCAAGATCGGAATTGAAACGAACTGCGGTATAGGTGTCGGTGGTCACTGGGGTTCTCCTTTCGAAACGCCTGTCTTTCGTGGCTTTAAACGAAGTGGATCAGCCGCATTCACACATACGAGGCTAGAGTTCTTGCGCAAAATGGTCTATCCGGTGAGGTCTGTATCCGTCATCAGACGTTCCTGTACCGC
>Ga0070741_10000518_pt1 | contig 138178 bp, 132 predicted proteins | sample Coa_R1_4_FD_66440 | JGI IMG/M metagenome (GOLD analysis project Ga0070741, IMG submission 66440) | Surface soil microbial communities from Centralia Pennsylvania, which are recovering from an underground coalmine fire - Coalmine... | ecosystem: Environmental > Terrestrial > Soil >... | reverse complement strand
GCGGCTGCCACGAGACGTGCCCCGACGGCGCGTTCGCGTGCGGCGACAGCTGCGCGCCCGACGGATCGGTGTGCTGCGCGGAGCGAAGCACGTTCTGCGACCCGGGCGAGACCTGCATCGCGAGCGGCGGGTGCTGCCCGGCCGGCTACCCGACGTTCTGCGCCGGCCACTGCTACCAGGACGGCGTCGTCTGCTGCGGCGACTACGCCTGCGCGGCCGGCACCGTCTGTGCCGACGGCGGGCAATGCGCATATCCGTAGAGCGAGGCCACGCTACTGCACGACGATCCCGCCGTCGACGCGCAGCACCGCGGTGTCAAACGAGGGGATCTTCCCCTCGCCCTAGTCGCGGCAAAGCCGCGACTAGGGTCCCACTCCCCAGGTCGCTCCGCTCCGCGCGCGCTTCGCGCGCGATCGTGCCAGCGGGCTCCGCCGAGCTAACACTACCGTGACGGCTACTGCACGACGATCCCGCCGTCGACGCGCAGCACCGCCCCGCTGATCCACTTGGCGTCGTCAGAGGCGAGGAAGACGGCGGCGCGGGCGACGTCGGCGATCTCGCCGACTCGCCCGAGCGGGATCATCGCCTCGGTCATCTTGCGGGCGTTCGGGTCGTCGAGGAAGAGCCGGTTGAGATCCGTCGGCACCGGGCCGGGCGCGATGCAGTTCGCGCGGACGCCGTCGGCGCCGTACTCGGACGCGAGGTAGTACGTCAGCGTGATGAGCCCGCCCTTCGCGACGCCGTAGTCGGCGCAGCCGATCGGCGACGCCTGGAACGCGCCGTGCGACGAGACGTTCACGATCGCGCCGCCGCCGCGCTTCACGATGTGCGGCAGCGCGTGCTTCGCGCACAGGAACGGGCCGCGCAGGTTGATCGCCAGCGTCCGGTCCCAGTCGTCGGCGGAGAGGTCGGCGATCTTCCGGAAGAACGCGCACACCGCGGCGTTGTTGTAGAGGACGTCGATCCCGCCCCAGGCGGACGCGGCGCCGTCGATCGCGGCGCGAACCTCGGCTTCGCTCGACACGTCGCAGTGCCAGAAGCGCGCCTCGCCGCCGGCCGCTCCGATCTCCTCCGCGACCCGGCGGCCGGCGTCGTCGAGGACGTCGAGCAGCGCGACGCACGCGCCCTCTTCCGCGAACGTCCGCGCGACGCCCTCGCCCTGCCCCTTCGCCGCGCCCGTGACGATCGCGACCTTGCCCGCCAGCCGGCCTGTCCCGGAAGCCATCGCCTCAGCCCTGCCAGTCGCCTTCGTACGGGAGGAGCGTGAGCTCCGGCACCTGCACGATCTCGATCGGGAAGCCGTCGGGATCGCGGACGACGCAGCACTCGATTCCGCTCGGGAGGACCGCGCGCGTCGAGTCGACGACCTCGACCCCTTTTGCCCGCAGCTCGGCGAGCGTCTCGTCGAGGCTCGTCACGTAGAAGCTCAAGTGCGAGTGCCCGACCTCGTTCGACCGCCGCGGCCGGCGCGCGCGATCGGGCGGCGGCGAGCTGAAGCCGATGATCTCGATGCGCATGCCGTCCCGCTTCATGAAGATCCCCTTGAACTTGCAACCGGGGACGTCCATCACGCGGGCGGTCGCCTCGTCGTCGAAGTCGAACTCCGCGACGACCTCGAAGCCGAGGACGTCGACATAGAAGCGCCGCGACCGCTCGATGTCCGAAACGCAGTGCGAGTAGTGCAGGAGCCGCGCGTTCTTCATCGCCTCACCTCGCCGCGATCACCGTCGTTCGACGCCCGGTGCGCCGGTCAATCGTCAAGCCAAACCGTAGAGCGCCTTCGCGTTGGCGCCGCGCACCTTGTCCTGGGCCGTCGCCGGCAGCTTCAGGAGGTGCTCCTCGAGCTCGTCGACGACGCCCGGGAACGTCGCGTCGAGGTGCGGGTAATCGGACGCCCACACGATCCGGTCCTCGCCGATGAGCGGCGTCAGGAGCGGCAGCGTCGTCTCGTCGGGATCGTAGGAGACCCAGCACTGGCGCTTGAAGTACTCGCTCGGCTTCCGCTTCAGGTCGGGCGCCATCCACGCGTAGACGTGCGCGAAGTGGTCGAAGCGGTCGAACCAGTGCCCCATCCAGCCGCCGCCGGCCTCGAGCACGACCACCTTCAGACTCGGGTGCCGCTCCAGCACGCCGCCGCACACCATGTGCGAGAAGCCGATGAACGCGTCGATGAAGAAGATCGACGGGTGGCCCATGACCGGCGCGTCGAGCCGCAATCCCTGCAGCGCGCCCGGGAGATCGCCGCAGCCCGACGGGTGGAGCCCGACGGGAGCGCCCGCTTCGGCGCACGCCGCCCAGAACGGGTCGAAGTACGGGTCGTGCAGCGCGCGGCCTTTGCAGGGGTTCGGGCGGATGAACACGCCGCGCATGCCGAGCTCGCCGACCGCGCGCCGCATCTCGCGGACCGCCGCGTCCACGTCCTGCATCGGGATGCCGGCGATCCCGATCAGGCGACGCGGGTCGGTGCGGCAGTAGTCGGCCAGCCAGTCGTTGTAGACCCGGCAGCACGCCTCCGCGACCGCCGGGTCCTCGATCGCCTCCAGCAGGAGGCCGATCGACGGATAGAGTACCGCCGTGTCGATGCGCTCCCGGTTCATGTCCGCGAGCCGCAGCTTCGGGTCGAAGCCGCCCGGGCAGAGCTCGGCGTAGCGGACGCCCTTCCCGACGTCCTCGAAGGGCCGGCCGGCGAGGCCGACGCCGACGATCCCGTAGGGCAGCAGCAGGCGGTCCTCGACGTAGACCTCCTCCTGCAGCGTGTCGGGATTCCAGCGCACGCGGAAGCCGCGCTCGCGGAGCGACGGCGTGAGCTCGCGCTCCCAGAGGTCGGCGGGCTCGATGACGTGGCCGTCGGCGTCGATCGTTTCCATGGCGATCACCTCTCGAGACGTCGCGACGAGGAGAGCCGCGCGGCCGGGCGGACGAGCGCGCGCCGGATGAGGCGCACGAGCTCGCGCTTTCGCTCCTCGAACGAGACGTCGCGGTAGAGCCGGCGTCCGACCTCCGGCAGCATGAGCTCGAAGAGGATCGCGCCGCCGATCGACAGGATCGATCCGAGCGGGCGATCGGGGTACAGCTCGCCCGCCGCGACGCCGCTCGCGATGAAGGTCGCGAAGCGCTCGACGAAGCGCGCGAAGACCGGCATCGCGTCGCGCCGCCCGCCGTCCGACGGCAGGACGCGATCGCTCTCGAGGAGGGCGTGGGCGAGGATGCGCGCGTTCAGCGGGTCGGCGCCGTAGAAGTCGACGAGCGCCTCGATCACGCGGTCGAGGCGCGCGGCGTGGCTCGCCGGCGGCGCATCGAAGAGGCCGTGCGTCGCGGCATCGAGCCGCTCACCGAGCGACTCGAAGACCGCGTAGACGAGCGCGTCCTTGTTCGCGAAGTAGTGGAAGAGCGTCGCCTTGTTGACGCCCACGCGCTCGGCGAGGAGCGCGAGGCTCAGCCCCGCGTCGCCGCCGTCGGCGTACAGGCGGCTCGCCTCGGCGACGATCCGACCGCGCAGCACGTGCGCGCGGCTGCGTCCTGGCGGGCGCCCCGGGCCGCGCGCGCGGCGCCGCGTGGCCGTGTGCGGGCGCCTCATGCGAGCGCCGTTCGGGCCGGCGGGTCCCCGCCGGCGGCCCACCAGGCTCCCGGGTACGGCCCGTAGGCGTCCGGCCAGTACTGCTCGGGGACGAATGCGCGCCGCACGACCCGCTCCGGCATGAGCGTCAAGCTATAGTCGCGGATCCCCTTCTGCATGAGGGCGACGTCGGCCGGCGGGGCGTCGTCGTAGCCGCGACGCGAGGCGCCCGAGTACGCGAGCGCGAGGCGGCGGATCACGGCGAGCTGCCAGCCGTTCATCGAGCCGAGGAGGAACGTCACGTGCCCGACCTCGTCGACCAGGATCTCGTCGAAGAGCTCGCGCACGCGCTCGCGCATCTCGGGGTGGTCGGCGAGGAGGCGCTCGCCCTTCTGCGCCATGCTCGCGAACGCGACCGTGCCCATCAGCTCACCGGCGAGGAGCAGCATGTACGACGCACGGCGGGGCAGGTGCGCCATGATCTTGACGGACTGCTGGATCACGCGCGGCGGCGTCCGCATCTGGAACTCGATCCCGAAGAGGCGGCAGACCTCGTGCATGATGCGGGTGTGGTAGGTCTCCTCGAGGTCGGCGAAGTCGCGCGGCTGGAGATTCCGGCCGCCCTCGCCGAGGCCGTCGAAGCCGCCGCGGTCGAGCAGGTAGTCGACGCCCCAACCCTCGCCCTCGTTCGCGCGCGCGACCTGCACGAGCCAGAACGTGAGCGGCGACACCTCCGACGGCGGGATCGTGCCGCGGTGGAGGCGCGCGAACTTCTCGCGATCGATCCGCTCGCCGCGCCACTCGGGCGCCGGCCTCTCGGCGAGCTTCCGGAAGAACTCCTCCCGTCGCGACAGACGGCGCTCACGCACGTCGGGATCGCCGTCGCGCGCGAGCGCGAAGGCGACGTAGTCGTCGGCGATGCGGCGCCGCTCCTCGCGCGGAAGCGGCGTGAAGAGGCGCGCGTCGAGCATGCCGACGATATCCACCTGTCGGTAGATTTTGTCAAGATACGTCTGGCCTACGGAGGCCCGGCAAACGAATTCGCCGCGACGGAGTCCTGCCCCTCGGGCCTCCTTCGGCCAGCCGCTCGATACGTCTGGCCTGCGGAGGCCCGGCAAACGAATTCGCCGCGACGGAGTCCTGCCCTCGGGGCCTCCTTCGGCCAGCCGCTTGTTTTCATTCTCGCATCCGGCCGCGGGCTGGACGCCCGACGGCGCGCATGCGAGCGTCGCGGGCATGCCGAGACTGATCGAAAAGCCGACCGTGATCGCGGCGGCCGGCAACAAGCCGAAGCAGATCGAGGAGTTCGTCGGACGCGTGAACTCGGGCCACGCGTCGGTCAGCGTCGCGCGCATGAAATCGCCGCAGGGATGGGTCGAGCCGGGGCAGCGTCCCGACTTCGAGGAGGTGACGGTCGTGCTCGCGGGAATGCTGCGCGTCGAGCACGAGGGTGGAACGACGGACGTGCGGGCCGGACAGGCGATCGTCGCCCGGCCCGGCGAGTGGGTGCGCTACAGCAGCCCGGAGGCGGGCGGCGCCGAGTACGTCGCGGTCTGCCTGCCGGCGTTCTCGCCCGACACCGTCCACCGCGACGTAGGATAGCGGCCCGGAGACCCGCCCATCGCGCTACCCCTCGCCATCGTCCTCCTTTCGGTAGGCGTCGGGGCCTTCGTCGGCCTCGCGCCGGGCGGCGGGAAGCCGCGGCTGGGCGCCGTCCGCACGTTCGCGTTCGTCGCCGCGGCGGTCGTCGTGTTCGGGCAGCTGCTGCCCGAGGCGCTCTTCGACGTCGGGCTGCCGGCGCTCCTCGTGTTCGCGCTCGCGCTCGCCGTGCCGGCGACGCTCGAGCGCCTCGCGCACGCGCGCCACCGCCGCCACGGCGCGCACCACGACCACGGGCAGCACGCGGACGATCACGCAGCGGGGCTCGAGCTCGGCTACGCGGCGCTGGTCATCCACAGCTTCGGCGACGGCTTGACGGTGGGCGCGCTCGCCGACCCGCTGCACGGCGGCGACGCGTGGCTTCCCGTGACGCTCTCGATCGCCGCGCACACGGTTCCCGTCACCGCGCTGTTCGCGGTCGCGTTCGCGAGCCAGCGCGGCACGCGCTCCGCGGTGCTGCGCGCCGCGTGGCTCGGCTGCGCAATGGCGGTCGGCGTGCTGGCGGCAGGCGCCGTGCCGCCCGCGGTCGCGGGCCCCATCGAGCCCTGGCTGACGGCGGCCGTCGCGGGCCTCCTCCTGCACGTGATCGCGCACGACTGGCCGGTCGAGCCGCTCCGGACGCCCGGCGAGCGCGCGCTCGAGCTGCTGGCCGTGGCGGCGGGCCTCGCCCTGCTCCTCGCCGGAGGGCACGCGGGCTCCCACGACGGGCACGGCACGACCGAGCTCGGCGCGACGTTCGTCCGGCTCGCGCTCGCGACCGCGCCGCTGCTGCTCCTCGGCGTCGTGGCGGGAGCGACGGTGGAGGCGTCGTCGTCGCGGCTCCGCGCGCACGCACGCAGTGCGCGCTCGTTGCTCGGTGAGGCCGCGCGCGGGTGGCTCCTCGGCGGCGTGCGCCAGACGGCGACCTGCCAGCCGCTCGGCGGAGCCGCCGCGCTCGGGCGTGCCGGCGCCGCGCCGGCGGCGGTCCTGGCATTCCTGGTCGGCGCGCCGCAGCTCGCCGCGGACGCGTTTGCGCTCTCGGTCGGCCTTCTCGGCTGGCCGCTCGCGATCGCGCGCGTCGCGACGGGGTCGATCGTCGCCTTCGCGGTCGCGCTCGCGGCCGCACCGCTCGCGGACACGCGAGCGAACGACGCGGACGCCACCGTCCTGGCTCGCGAAAGCGCCGCCCGCGCGCTCCCCTTCGAACGGGACACGCGAACGTGGGTCGAGCGCTTCGCGCGCGCCGGCGACGCTCTCCTCTTCCGGACCGGCGCGTGGATCGTGGCCGGGCTCGTCGCCGCGACCTACGCGGAGCTCGCGCTTCCCGACGGTGCGCTCGCGCGCTTCGCGACGAGCCACCTCGATCTGCTCCTCGTGACGGCGGCGGCGCTTCCGGCCGCCGTGTGCCCGGCGGCCGCGATCCCGCTCGCCGCCGTGCTGGTCGCGAAGGGGATTTCGAGCGCCGCGGCGCTCGCGGGGCTCGTCGTCGCTCCCGCGATCGGGATCCCGGCGATCGCGTCCCTCGCGCGCTCGTCCGGGCGGCGCACGGCGATCGCCGCGGTGGCCGTGCTCGTCGGCGGGACCTGGTCGATCGCGCTCGTCTGCGGAGCGCTCGGCGTTCGGGCGGACGTCGGCGCCGTCGCGAGCGGCGCGCGCTCGGCCGGACCCATCGCGACCGCGGCCCTCGTGGCGCTCGCGCTCCTGGTCGCGCGCTCGGTCTGGCGGAGCGGCCTGCGCGCGTGGCTCGCTTCGCTCGGGGAGGCGTTCGCCGCGCCGGAAGGCGCGACCGCGACCGTGGAGCCAGGGCAGGACCGCCGGCCCGGCTCGGCGGCCGCGACGCAGGGGCTCGAGCCGAACGCCGTCGCCGCAGACGCCGAAGCGCGCTGGTAGCGACTCGCGGGCGCCTCAGCTGCGGCGGTTCGCGGCGGCCGACGGACCGCTCGCGCCGGCCAGATGGATGAGGCGCGCCGCGTGCGCCGGCAGCCGTCCCGCATCGAGCCGCCCTTCGTGGACCGGCAGCGTCTCGCCGGTCCACACGTCGCGCGCCGCTCCCGGCGCCGCGCCCGCCAGCATGCGCGCGACGTCCGGGAAGTCGGCGAGGCGGAGCTCGATGCGCGCGGGCTCCTCGGACGCGTTCAGCGCGAAGAGATACGCACCACCGCCCCGCGCGCGCGCCGCGAGGAGCGACGGGAAGCCCGAGCGCAGGAGGTCGAGGCAGACGGGCGGCTCGTCGGCGACGTCGTCGCGGATTGCGAGCGCCCGCTCCGCGATCGCGAGCCGATCCGCGGAGAGGTCGGCCAGGTCGTCCGACACGAGCAGCGTCCCGCCCGAGACCGCGATCACCGAGGCGAGCGACTGGACCTCGTCGGGCGTGAGGCGCGTGCGCTGGTCGCGAACGAGCAGGCAATCGGGGTCGTTCCGCCAGAGACGGCCGTGCAGGAACGCGCGCGCGATCGCGTTCCTGACCGCGTTGCGGGTCGCGGGCAGCTCGTAGTCGAGGCCGAGCCAGCGCGACAGCGGATCGCGCCAGAACGGAGCGACGTCGGCGCCGATCCGCATCGAGTCGACCAGGCCGACGGCGGGGCCGAGCGGGCAGCCGCACGCCAGCAGGTGGACGTCGTCGCCGACCGCGCTCCGGATGATCTCGAGGCCGCGCCGCAGCGCTTCGGCGCCGGTCGCGCGCGGGTCGCGCCGCCGGCCCGGCAGCGCGGCCGCGAACAGGAAGTCGAGCTTCAAGAAGCGGAACCCGAAATCGCCGACGAGCGTGCGGCAGGTGTCGGCGAGCCACTCCGCCGCGCCGGGATGCGTCGGGTCGATCGCCCACGCGGAGTCGAGGCGGCCCCACGCCGGGTTGTAGGTGCCGCGACGCCGGCGGCCGGTCGGGTCGCGCACGAGCCAGCCCGGGTGCTCGCGTGCGAGCTTCGACTCGGGGCGCGCGAGAAAGGGCGCGACCCAGACGCCGGGCGCGAAGCCGGCCGCGGCGATCTCGCGCGCGATCGGCGCGAGGCCGCGCGGGAACTTCGCGTTGGTCTCGAGCCAGTCGCCGATCGCCGCCTGATAGCCGTCGTCGATCTGGAAGAGATCGAGCGGAAGGCGCGCGCGGAGACGCGCCCCTGCCTCGAGGTTGCGCTCGATCGCCGCTTCGTCGACGCGCGTGAAGTACTCGTACCAGGAGCACCATCCGGTCGTCGGCGCGTGCGGGATGCGAGCGCCCATCTCCCGCCCGAGCCCCGCCGCCCACGCGTCGAGCAGCGCCGGCACAGCGTTGGGCGGTCCCCATTGCACGAGCAGTGGCTCGCCGACGCGCGTCTCTCCCGCGGCGAGCGCCACGCCGTCGAACGGAAGCCGCGCGACGAGGCGCGGCCCCTCGCCCGGCCGCGTCGCCAGCTCGAAGCTTCCGAACTGCGAGCCGCTTCGCAGGAATCCGAGCGCCAGCGCGCTGCGATCGGTCGGAGCACCCTCGACCGTGAGCGCGGTGAACAGATCCGACGTCAGCCGGCCGGCGCGCGCCGTCGCCGGCGCGAACGGGCTCGCGACGACCTCGCGCAGGAACCGCGGGAAGAGCCGCGGCTCGCGCGCGCCTCCCGCCAGCGCCGACGTGCCGGACCAGCTCTGCCAGCCGTTGTGGAGGAACCGGATCGCGGACGGGGGCGTGTCCCAGCCGTCGAGCGACAGCGGCTCGACCGATTCGAGTCGGATGCCGTCGCGCCGCGACGTCACGTGCGACGAGACGACGATCGCCGTGCGCGCGTCGCCCGCAGCCGAATCGCCGGCGCGATCGCGCTCGATGCGGATGTCGACCAGCAGATCGCGGTTCCCGACCTCGACGAAGCGGCCGACGGAGAGCTCCGGATCGATCGGGATCGCGAGCTCCGCCGGGACGCCGTCCCGGCGGTAGCGGACGACCGCGTGGTACGGCCCGAGCGCGAAGCGTCGCGCGCGGCGATCGGCGTCGCTCATCGACCACCCCGCCGGCGGTCGCTCATCGCGCGCCCTCGGGGGCGGCGTCGGACGCGGCCGGTGCGCGAGGTCACTTGCGGTCTATGGATTCGGCGCGCGGTGGGGTCAAGCGGGCGCGCCGCGGCGCGAGCGGGATGACGCGCGCTCGGTGCGGCGCTAGAGACCGATGCGTGACGCGGCTCGTGTCGTGGAACGTCAATGGGATCCGCGCGTGCGTGAGCAAGGGCTTCCTCGACTGGCTCGGGCGCGCGCGCGCCGACGTCGTCGCGCTGCAGGAGACCCGCTGCCAGCTCGACGAGCTGCCGGCCGCGCTCCGCCGCATGCGGCGCTACCGCCACGTGGCGTGGTCGGTCGCGAGCTCGAAGCGCGGCTACAGCGGGGTGGCGCTCCTGTCGCGAGCGGAGCCGTTCCGGGTCGCCACGTCGCTCGGCGCGGAGGAGTTCGATCGCGAGGGGCGCTTCGTGCTGGCGGAGTTCGAGTCGGCGCTGGTCGCCTCGGTGTACTTCCCGAAGGGCAGCGGAACGCTGCGCGACAACAGCCGGGTGCCGTACAAGCTCGCGTTCACCGAGCGCCTGTTCCGGTTCATGGAGCGCGAGCGCCGGCGCACGCGGAAGCCGGCCGTCATCCTCGGCGACTTCAACGTCGCGCCGCACCCGATCGACCTCGCTCGCCCGCGCGGCAACGAGACGACGAGCGGCTTCCTGCCCGAGGAGCGCGAGCTGCTCGCGCGCTGCCTCGGCCGCGGCTGGATCGACGCCTACCGGACGCTGCATCCCGAGCGCGTCCAGTACACCTGGTGGAGCAACCGCTTCGGCGTCCGCGACAAGAACATCGGCTGGCGCATCGACCACACGGTCGTCTCGAGCGACTTCCTGCCGCGCGTGCGGGACGCTTTCATCCTCGACCACGTGCGCGGCTCCGATCACTGCCCGATCGGCGTCGACGTCGACGTCGACCTCTCGGGTCCGCGCGTCTCGTGCGTGACGCGCCTCGCGCTCCCGCGCTCGGCCTAGGAGGCTGGGCGCCGGCCTTGCGTCGAGCGCGTCGGCGGTCCATCTACTTGGCTTCCGGCTGCCGGTGCGCATGAGCGGCGCGCCGCGGAGCCGCGATCGGAGGTGCCGTGATGGCGAGCCCGGAGCTCCAGATGGTCGTCCAGATGCTGCGGTCGCGGCCCGCGCCCGCGAATCCGACGGTCGCGGAGATGCGCGCCGGCCTGGAGCAGATGGTCGGGCTCTTCCCGCCGTCGCCCGACGTGCGGCTCGACACGGTGGTCGCGGACACCGTGCCGGCGGAGTGGATCGCCGCCGGCGACGTCGACGAGCGCCGCACGGTGCTCTACCTCCACGGCGGCGGGTACGTCGTCGGCTCGATCAACACGCATCGCGACCTCGCCGCGCGCGTCTCGCGCGAGTGCGGCGCGCGTGTCCTCCTGATCGACTACCGGCTCGCGCCCGAGCACCCGCACCCGGCGGCGGTCGACGACGCGGTCGCGGCGTATCGCTGGCTCCTCGCGCAGGGCTGCGATCCGCGCCGGACGACGATCGCGGGCGACTCCGCGGGCGGCGGCTTGACGGTCGCGACGCTGGTCGCGCTGCGCGACGCGGGTGCGCAGCTCCCGGCGGCCGGCGTCTGCCTCTCGCCGTGGGTCGACCTCGAGGGCATCGGCGACTCGATGACCGCGCTCGCCGAGCTCGACCCGATGGTGCGGAAGGATGGCCTGCTGATGATGGCGGCGATGTACCTTGGCGACCTCCCCGCGACGACGCCGCTCGCCGCCCCGCTCCATGCCGACCTGCGAGGCCTGCCACCGCTCTACATCCAGGTCGGGAAGGCGGAGACCCTCCTCGACGACTCCGTCCGGCTCGCCGACCGGGCGCGCGAGGCGGGCGTCGACGTGCTGCTCGAGGCGTGGGACGACATGATCCACGTGTGGCAGGCGTTCGCACCGATCCTGCCGGAGGGGCGCGAGGCGATCACGCGCATCGGGGCGTACGTTCGCGAGCGGACCCCGAGCGCTTCGCGCGCGGCGTAGCGGTCGATCGTCGGGCGCTCGCGACCGCGGCGCGGGAAACGCTCCGGCGGTCGCGGCGGGTGCCAGGCTGATGTCGTCGATGGCGATCGCCGCGAACTTCCTGCGGCGCGCGGCGGAGCGGTGGCCGGAGCGCGTCGGCTTCGTCGAGCGGCGTGCCGACGGCTCGGACGACGAGGTCTCGTTCGGCGCGCTCGAGGCGCGCGTGCGACACGCCGCGGCCGAGCTGCGCGCGCGCGGCGTGCGGGAGCGCGACCGCGTCGTGCTGCTCGCGGGAAACGGGACCGGCGTCGTCGTCGCGTGGTTCGCGGTGACGTACGCGGGCGCGACGGTGATCCCCGTGTCGACGGTCTCGGCGGCGCGCGAGGTCGCGCACCGGCTCGACCACGCGCGTTGCCGGGCGATCGTCTACGACCGCGCATGGGAGGCGCTCGCGCGCGAGGCCGTCGCGGCGTCGTCCGGCGGCGCGGCCGCGGTTCCGCTCGACGAGCTGCTCGCGGCAGCGGAGCGCGCGCCGGCCGACGTCCCGGCCGAGGTCGATCCCGCGTCGCCCGCGATGATCCTCTACACGTCCGGGACGACGGGCGAGGCGAAGGGCGCCCTCATCTCACACGCAGCGCTCGTCACGCACACGCGAGTCCTCGTCGACGAGGTGCTGCGACTCCGCGAGAGCGATCGCATCCTCGGCGTGCTGCCTCTCGCGCACTCGTTCGGCTGCCGGATGGTGATGCTGGCGAGCCTTCGCGCCGGCTGCCGCTGCGTCCTCGTCCCGCGCTTCGACGCCGCCGCGTCGCTCGCCGCGATGATCGAGGAGCGCATCACGTGGGTACCGGCCGTGCCGACGATGTACGCCGCGTGGGGCGCGCTTCCGGATGGCCCGAAGCCCGCGTCGCTCCGCTGGTGCCTCGCGGCCGGGTCGCCGATGGCGGACGAGATCGCGCGTCGCGCCGAGGCGCGTTTCGGCGTCGAGGTACGTCAAGCATACGGGATGACCGAGGCGACGATCTCGACGTTGAACACGCCTCCGGACGAGCGCATCTACGGCTGCGTCGGACGGCCGGCGCCCGGGATCGAGGTGCGCATCGTCGACGGCGAGGATCGCGACGCACGCGCGGGCGAGACGGGCGAGGTGCTCATCCGCGGCCGCAACCTGATGAGCGGGTACCTCGACGATCCCGCCGCCACCGCCGAGGCGATGCGGGGCGGCTGGATGCACACCGGCGACATCGGACGGCTCGACGATTCCGGTCGCCTCTTCGTCGTCGATCGCCTGAAGGACCTGATCATCCGCGGCGGGAACAACGTGTACCCCTCGGAGGTCGAGGCGGCGCTCGCGAGCCACCCGGGGGTCCGCGAGGTCGCGGTGGTCGGGCGGCCGGACGACTACCTCGGCGAGGAGGTGGTCGCGGTCGTCGTGGCGCACGCGGATCCGCCTCCGTCCGCCGAGGACCTCCGCGACTGGGCCGCCGCGCGGGTCGCGGCGACCAAGGTGCCGCGGGAGTACGCGTTCGTCGACGCGCTGCCGCTCGGGCCTTCGCGCAAGGTGCTCAAGCGAGCGCTGCGAGAGGAGGTGGCGTCGGGGCGGCTGCGGGCGATTGCCGCCGCGCGATCGCGTCGCGCCTAGACCGTCGCGCTGCGCGCGAGGATCTGCTCGAGAAAGGCTGCGCTGCGCTCTTCGAGCTCGGCGCAGCTCTCGAACGCCTCGCGCGCCCGAGCATCCGAAGCTTCCGAGGCGACGGCGCGCCAGAAGGCCGCCCCGCTCCGTTCCGCGGCCGCCTGGATCGCGTACTGCTCCGCCGCGGGACGCTCCGCCATCGCCGCACGGTAGGCGTCGGCGATCGGCGCGAGCGCCTCCATGCAGCGGCGCTCCTCGTCGGGACTCAGCGCGAGAAGCGCGTCGACGCGGCTCGCGATGTCGCGCTCGCGCCGCGCGCACTCTCGCAGGCCCGCCGCTTGGGCTGCATCCCGACACGATGCGGCCCACCCGTCGTAGCGCTCCGCGGCCGCCCGCTCGAGCCTTGCGACGAGCCGCGGCCGCACCGAAGCCGGTACGGCTTCGAGGAGCGGAAGGACGACAGCTCCGACGTTGGGCAGGGCAGGGTCGGCCGGCATGTCCCCGTTGTACGCGAACCGCCATGCGCGCGGCAATGCGACGCCGCACCCCGCTTGACTGCTTCTGCGTGGTCGCCGAACGTCCATCCATGCAGAACCGTCCGTGTGCCCGCAGGACCGCGTCGCGCGAGCGGTCGCCGCTTGCGATCTCCCTGCTGGCCGCGGCGGCGGTCGCGGCGATCGCTGCTTCTGCTCCCGCGCGCGCCGCCGATCACTGCTCCGTCCGCGTCGACCGGCGCGACGGCACGCTCTTGCTTACCGCCGCCCACGTGACCGGAACGCTGCGCTGGGGCACGACGCTCGGCCAGGAGTCGACGCCGGTCTTCGACGCCGCCACCTGCACGACGCCGACGGGCCGCGCGGTCCGCTGCACGCTCGGCGACGTCGGCACCCCGGAGCGGACGACCGTCCCCGACGGCTGCACCGTCTTCCTCGCCGACGACGGCCCGACCCGCTGCGCGGCGTACGTCGCGAAGTGCCGGCCGATCCCGCCGCCGATCGCCTGCCAGATGTTTCCCGCGAACAACGTCTGGAACCGCGACGTCTCCGGTCTGCCGCCGCACCCGCTCTCGGACGACTACGTCGCGAGCATCGGCATGAGCGCTCCGCTGCACCCCGACTTCGGCGGCGCGCTCTACCGGAATGCGCCGATCGGGATCCCGTACACGGTCGTGCCGTCGATCCAGCCGCTCGTGCCGATCTCGTTCCTCTACGACGACGAGAGCGACCCGGGGCCCTACCCGCTCCCGCCGTTCGCGCCCGTCGAGGGCGGAGCGAAGCCGGGAGTCGGCAAGGGCGACGCCCACGTGCTCGTCGTCGAGACCGGCTCGTGCACGCTCTGGGAGGTCTACGCGGCGAAGAGCCACGTGAAGGGCGCGAGCTGGAGCGCGGGCTCGGGCGCCGTCTTCGACTTGACGAGCAACGCGCTCCGCCCCGCGGGATGGACGTCCGCCGACGCCGCCGGCCTGCCGATCCTGCCGGGCCTCGTCCGCTGGGACGAGACCGAGGCCGGCGTCATCGCGCACGCGATCCGCTTCACGGCGCCGCGGACGCAGAGCGCGTATGTGTGGCCGGCGCGACACGAGGCGAGCTCGTCGAGCGATCCGGCGCTCCCGCCGATGGGCGTCCGCTTCCGGCTGAAGTCGACGTTCAACGTGTCGTCGTTCTCGCCGCGCAACCAGGTGATCCTGACCGCGCTCAAGACCTACGGCATGATCCTCGCCGACAACGGCTCGTCCTGGTTCATCAGCGGCACTCCCGATCCGCGCTGGGACGACGACGAGCTGAACGAGCTGAAGACGCTCCACGGCTCGGACTTCGAGGCGGTCGACACGTCGTCGCTGATCGTCGACCCGGACTCCGGTGCGACGCCGTAGCGACGGACGCACAGGCGACGGGACAGGCGGGTGCCTAGAGCACGCGCCACCACGGCGCGGCGAGGATGCCGGGTGCGAGCCACTCGAGAGCGCTGCCGGTGTGCAGAAGCAGCCCCGCGCGGGCCTTCTTGCCGTACTCGGCGCGAAACGACCGCAGATGGACCGCATCCGACAGCCTCGGGCGATCGCTCGCCTTCACCTCGATCGGCAGCAGCCGGCCACCGGCCTCGACCACGAGATCGACCTCCTCTCCCGTCGCCGTTCGCCAGTACGAGAGCTCCACGCGCGCGACGCGCGCGTCGCGCCACGCCAGGAGATCGTGGAGCACCAGGTTTTCGAGGTGCTCGCCTCCCGGCTCCGCCACCTCGCCGAGGTACAGGGCGACGCCGACGTCGCCCCAGTACAGCTTCGGGGACTTGATCAGCCGTTTGGTGCGGTTCACCGCATACGCGGGCAGGCGCACGAGCAGATACGAGGTCTCGAGCAGGTTGAGCCAGCGGTGAACCGTCGGCTGCGGCAGGGCAACGTCTCGGCCCAGCTCGGTCTGATTGACGAGCTGGCCCAGGCGTAGACAGCTCGCTCGCATGAGACGGCGGAAATCGGGGAGCGCGCTGATGGACGCGAGATCCTGGAGGTCTCGCTCGAGGTAGGTGCGCACGTAGCCGTCGAACCAGACCGCGCGCTCCTGCGAAGAGCGCATGGCCAGCGCTGGCGTCGGGAAGCCGCCGCGACGGGCGAGCGCACGCCAGTCCTCCCGGTCCGTGCGCTCCTTCGCGAGCAGGTCGCGCCACTCGTCGTCCGGAGCGGCGAGCAGCGAGTCCCAGATCCCGGCGCGGCCGAGGCCGAGCTGTTCGCGCCGAGTCATGGGCCAGAGCGTCAAATAGCTGGCCCGGCCGGCCAGCGACTCGGACACGTGCCGCATGAGCAAGAGGTTCGCCGATCCGGTGAGCAGGAAACGGCCGGCCGTCCGCTTCCGGTCGATGGCTCGTTTGACGGCGCGGAGCAGCGCCGGCTCGCGCTGAACCTCGTCCAGCGTCAACGCCTCCGCGCCGCCCACCAGGTCGTCGGGATCGCGGTTCGCGACGTCGAGAACGTCGAGATCGTCGAGCGTGACGTATCGGCGGGGCCCGGGAACGAGATGCTCCGCGAGCGTGCTCTTCCCGGTTTGCCGAGCGCCGGTCAGGACGGTGGCCGGCATGATGCGAAGGCGCTCGGCGAGCGCCTTCGCGACGAGCCGCGGAAGCCTATTCACGTCGTGAATGATTATCATTCGCGATGTGAATGATCAACCAAACGGTCCGGCCTACGACGCCGCCGCTCGCGGGACGCCGCTCGAGCTCGGCGATGTGTCGATCTGCGCTCGGTCAGTCGCGGTCGGGGGCGCCGAGCGGGAAGTTCGGCCGGTACGGCCGCGCCTCGTCGACGGCACGCGCGAACGACGGCCGCGCGACAAGCCGCCTCCGGTACGCGCGGACGCTCGCGCACGCGTCGGGGATCGGGTGCACCCAGTCGGCGTAGAAGAGCGACGGCGCCGCGGCACAGTCGGCGAGGCTGAAGGCGCGACCCGCCGCCCACTCGCGATCGCTCATCCGCTCGTCGAGCCAGCGGTACGCGGTGTCGAGCAGCGAGCGTGCGTCGGCGACGCCCGCGGGATCGCGGCTGTCGGGCGGCCGGATCGCGTCGAAGACGATCTTCTGCATCGGCGTCATCACGTAGTTGTCGAAGAAGCGGTCCATCGTCCGGACCTCGAGCGCGGCGCGCGGGTTCTCGGGAAGCATGCGGACCGGCCCCGGGTGGTGGAGGTCCAGGTACTCGACGATGATGCTCGCCTCGACGACCGTCCGGCCCTCGTCCACCAGCACGGGCATGCGTCGGAGCGGCCAGAGCCGCGCGTGCTCCGCGGCCTCCTCGTCGTGGCCCGGCGCGAGCAGCCGCCACTCGAACGGAACGCCGTTCTCGTAGAGCGGGATCAGGACCTTCTGGCAGTACGACGAGAACGGATGCGCGAAGAGCTTCACCGATTTGCCTCCTCACCCCTCGGTCGAACGAGCCTCGCCGGAATCGACGGCCCGAGCCGCGCCGATCACGCCGCACGGTTCACGACGTGGCCATCGCCTCGGCCGCCTCCGCCGACGTCCGGACCGGTACGACCTCGAACGAGCCGAGGTCCTTCCAGCTCTCGATCCAGACGTCGAAGAGCGCCGGGTCGTCGGTCCGCATGAGCTGCCAGCAGGTGGAGAAGTCGCGGCTCACCCAGCTCGACACGTACTCGAGGCCGTCCGGCAGCATCCGGCCACGCTCCCGAGCCCTGCGGTAGATCTCGGGCGCCGCGCCCGGATTGAAGTGCTCGACCACCATGTACAGCATCCACGCCTCCTTTCTCGACGGACCCTTGTATCCATCCGATCGCGAGCGTAGTTCCGTAGTCCTGGCCGGGGCGCCGGGCGCGCTCCGGGGAGGGACTCCGCCATGGCATTCCATCACGTCGCGATCGCCACCAAGGACGCCGAGGCGAACCACGATTTCTACACCCGGGTCATGGGCTTCAAGCTCGTGAAGACGGTCGTGGCGCCGACCCCGCCCGGCGACCACGGCGGATGGGCGCGCCACCTCTTCTACGACACCGGGAACGGCGAGCTCATCGCCTTCTGGGACCTGCACGACCCGAAGATCGGCGACGGCTGGAAGGTCGATCACTCCGAGAGCCTCGGGCTTCCGATCTGGGTGAACCACATCGCCTTCGACGCGCCGACGCGCGACGCGCTCGACTCGCGGCGTCGCCACTGGCAGGAGAGCGGCATCGAGGTCCTGGAAATCGACCACGAGTGGTGCGTGTCGATCTACGCGACCGACCCGAACGGCGTGATGGTCGAGTTCTGCCACACGACGCGCGCGTTCGCCGCCGACGAGATCGCGGGCTCCGAGCAGCTCCTGCGCGATCGCAAGCCTCCCCTCGAGGAGACCCCGCCGAAGGTGACGGTGCATCCACCGATCCGCAGGACGGCCGACGGCTCGCGGCAGTCGGTTCAGCTCGGCGCGCCGCCCGCCGCGACCGCCGGCGCGGAGGACAGCGCCTCCGCGAGGTAAGGCACCGCCTCGTCGGTCAGCGACATGTCGGGGGCGAGGCGCTTGCCGAGCCCCTCGGCCGTCATCATGGCGAGGTTCGCCATCGTCATGTGGCTCCGCGCCTGGACGCCGTGGCGGCGCAGGATGTCGAAGATCCGTCCGATCTCCGCCGTCACCTGAAGGCGCGCCAGGCCCTGGCGGCGAACCGCGTCGACGAACTCGACGATGTCGCGCTCGAACGCGGCGTAGTCGCGCACCGCGACGTGCGGCGAGTTGTCGTAGAACAGGCGCGCGACCGTGACGCCGTCGCCGGTCGCGAGCGCGTAGAGCGTCCGCGCGCTCATGACGCGATCGTCGTCGGTGAGCTCGCCGACGAGGCCGAGGTCGAGGAGCACGAGCGTCGCGCGCGGCAGGAAGCGCAGGTTCCCCGGGTGCAGGTCGGCGTGCACGAAGCCGTGCAGGAAGATCATCCGGCAGACGCAGCGCATGCCGGTCGCGACCAGCGCACGCACGTCGATGCCCTCCTCCGCGAGCCGGTCCTCGTGCACGCCGTCCACGAACTCCATCGTCAGCACCGTGTCGCAGCACGCCTCCGGGACGAGGCGCGGGAAGCGGACGTCGGGGTCGTCGGCGAAGTTCGCCGAGAAGCGCGCGTTGTGGCGCGCCTCGTTCGAGAGGTCGATCTGCTGGGCGACGGCGTCGCAGAAGGCGCGCAGCGCGCCCTCGAGGCTCACGAGGCGAAGGGTCGGCACGACGCGCTCGAGCGCGCGCCCGACGAAGAGCAGGATCGACCGGTCGAGCGCGACCTTGTCGGCGATGTCCGGTCGCCGCACCTTGACCGCGACCGGCTCGCCGGTCGCGCGCAGCACCGCGCGGTGCACCTGCGCGACCGACGCCGCCGCGATCGGCTCCCGGGCGAACTCCGCGAACAGCGACTCGAGCGGCCGGCCGAGCCCTTCCTCGATCGTCCGGCGCGCGTCGTCGAAGGGGAACGGCGGCACCCGGTCCTGGAGCGCCAGCAGCTCCGCGACGAGCGCGCGCGGCAGGAGATCGGCTCGCGTCGACGCGATCTGGCCGACCTTGATGAAGGTCGCGCCGAGCTCGGTGCAGAGACGGACGAGCGCGCGGCCGGCGGCGCGCGCGACGCGATCGCCGCGGGCCGTGCCGCCGCGGGCCAGCTCGCGGAGGAGCACGGCCGTCGCGGCGACGGCGGCGCGCAGCATCTGCGACGAGCGGAGCGCAATGCGCGCCGCGTGCGAGGCCGCGGACGCGGAAGCGGGAGGCGAAGCCGGGGCTGGAGCGAGCGGCGGCACGGCCCGCAACCGACCACGCCGGCGCGGATCGCTCAAGCGCGCGCCGGCGCCTCAGCGTGCTCCGGGCAGGTATCCCCGGTAGCGCCAGTAGCCGAGCCAGGCGCCCGGGCGCCCGAGCAGCGCGATCATGAGCCCGAGCGAGTCGTAGTACGCCTCGCGCTCGCGGATGAGCCCGTCCGCGACCACGATGCGGTCGACGATCCGGAGCTCGTACGGCCGTCCTCCGAGACCGAAGCGGAGGCGCCATGCGAGGAGCAGCGTGTCGCCGTCGATCGCGGTGCGATCGACCGTGCCGCAGAGGTCGGGCAGCCATGCGAGCAGGCGCGCGAACTCCGCCCGCGCCGCCTCGCGTCCGCGGATCGGCCGAGTGACCGGCTGAAGGAGGAGGACGTCGGGATGGAGCAGCTCGGCGAACCGGTCGACGTCGGGGCTCGCCCAGGCGCGCGCGAAGCGCTCGGCGACCGACGCGAGCTCGTCGGACGTCGCGGCCGGACGCGCCGGCTCGGCGATCGAGCTCACGAGCGTGCCTCGCCTCGTCCCGCCGGGCTCTCTTCAGCGAGCGCCGCCCGGAGCCTGGCCGCGATCTCGGCGAGACGCGCCGGATCGCCCGGTGTGCGCGCGTGCAGCGCGAGCGGCTCGCCGGCCGCGCGCGGCATCAGGTGCATGTGGTAGTGGAAGACGGTCTGCCCGGCCGCGGCGCCGTTCAGCTGGAACACCATCAGGCCCTCGGGCGCGAGCGCCTTCCGGAGCGCGTGCGCGACCCGCTTCGCGGTCGCCATGATGCCGGCGAGCACCTCGGGCGTCGCCTCGAAGAGGTTCTCGAAGTGGTCGCGCGTCACGACCAGCGTGTGACCTTCGGTCACGGGCGCGATGTCCATGAACGAGATCGTCGCCGCGTCGCCGTAGACCTCGTGGCAGGGCAGCTCGCCGCGCACGATGCGGCAGAAGATGCAGCTTTCCGCTCCCGGCATCCGTGTTCTCCCGAGCGGCGCCGTCGGAAGAGCGGCCGCCTCGCGCGAACGCGGTGACGACGCCGCGTCGCAGCCTGGCGCGCGCGTCCGGCACACGCAAGCGCGTCGCGCGGTTCAGTGAAGCGCCGGGACGCCGACCTCGCGCGCGACCTCGGCGATCATCGCGGCGAGCGAGACCGGCTCGACCGGCTTCGCGACGTGTCGCTTGAAGCCCGCGTCGAGCATCGCCCGGCGGTCCTCCGCGCCCGCGTAGGCCGTGAGCGCGACCACCGGCACGCGACACAGGTTCGTGATCGCGCGCAGGCGGCGCAGGAGCTCGTAGCCGTCCTCGCCCGGCATCGCGATGTCGCTCACGACGACGTCGGGCTCGAAGGTCGTGAGCGCGTCGAGCGCCTCCGCGACCGAGCCGGCGGCCGCGACGGTCGCGCCGAAGCGGCCGAGGCTCGTCTTGAGCAGCGTCCGCGTGTCGGGCTCGTCGTCGACGACCAGGATCCGCAGGTGGCCGATCGGCGGCGGCGCGCTCGCCGCGCGCGCGGCCTTCCGCGTCTCGTTCTCGCCTGCGCCGACGTCGTCCGGGACCGCGTACGGGAGCCGCACCGTGAAGCGCGAGCCGCGGTCGCGGCCCTCGCTCTCCGCGGTGATCGTGCCGCCGTGGAGCTCGACGAGGTGGCGCGCGATCGCGAGCCCGAGCCCGACGCCGCCGTGCTCGCGCGTGCTCGAGCTGTCCGCCTGCGTGAAGCGCTCGAACACGTGCGGCAGGAAGTGCGCCGGGATGCCCGACCCCGTGTCGGACACGACGAGCCGCACGTGCGACCCCATGTCGCTCAGGTCGACCGCCACCGTTCCGCCCTTCGGCGTGAACTTGATCGCGTTCGAGACGAGATTCCAGATCACCTGCTCGAGCCGCCCCGCGTCGGCGTAGAGGTCGGCGACCGGGTTCAGCGAGGAGCGCAGCGTGATCCGTTTCGCGCGCGCGGCGGGCCGCAGGCTGTTGAGCGCGTCCTCGACGAGGGCGGCAGGGTCGCAGCGGGCGACCTCGAGCTGGAACTTACCCCGGACGATGCGCGACACGTCGAGGATCTCGGAGACGATGCGCGCCTGGAGGCGGGCGTTGCGTTCGATCGTCTCGAGCGCCTCGTCGGCCTCGTCCGGCGAGAAGTCGCCGCCGCGCAGCAGGTTCGACCAGCCGAGGATCGCGTTCACCGGCGTCCGCAGCTCGTGCGACAGCACCGCGAGGAACTCGTCCTTGGCGCGACTCGCCGCGCGCGCTTCGCGGAGGGCCGCCTGCTCGCGCGCCAGCAGCTGCTCGCGCTCGGCCTCGGCGCGCTTGCGCGCGCTGATGTCGATCACCGAGCTGAGCACGTACGTGCCGTCCGGCAGGACGAGCGGGTTCAGGCCGATCTCGACGGGAACCTCCGTGCCGTCCTTCCGGAGCGCGAAGAGGTCGCGCCCCGCGCCCATCGTGCGGCTGGTCGGAGCGAGCGCGAATCCGGCCCGATGCATCGGGTGGTTCGCGCGCAGGCGCTCCGGCACGAGCGTCTCGACGGGCCGGCCGACGAGCTCGCTGCGAGAGTACCCGAACAGCTTCTCCGCGGCCCGGTTGGCGAGCACGATCGTCCCGCCCCCGTCCACGACGACCAACGCCGTCGGCGCCGCCTCCACCACGCGCTCGTGCATCGACAAACCTTCCATCGCCCCGAATCCATCAGCGATGCGAGCCTGATTTGTTGCTCGACGCTTCCGCGTCTCGCACGGAAGGGAATCATAGGGTGGAAGGCGCCCACTTGGAACCGCGCAACTCCCGTAGAAGTACGTGCTGATCTTTATTCTTACCCGACGCGATGCGCGGACCGACGGCGCGCCGCAGCGAGGCGCGCAGCGTGCGCTCAGTGCGCCGGGCGCGTGGGCAGCCCGTCGAGCCCGATGCCTGGAACGGCGCCATCCATCTGCTCGTACGGCAGATAGGTCGCCGTATGGCGCGTGAACAGGTCGTCGAGCGAGCCGCCGAGGAGCAGCAGGACGAACGCGACGGCGGCGAGGAGCCACACGCGCGACACGAACGAGCTGAAGCGAAGCCCCATGAAGAACGTGACGACGAGGAACGCCTTGAGGGTTGCGATGGCGAGCGCGACGACCGCGTTCATCCAGCCGAGGTCGATCTGCGCAGCGGTCACCGTGAGCGCGGTGAGCGCGATGAGCGCGACGAACACGAAGACGTACGTGCGCGGCGACGTGACGTGGGCGGTCATGGCCGTCCGCCTCCTTCCGTACGGGTGCAGCGCGTCGTGCGAGACATGCTAGTGGCGCCCGAGCAGGTAGAGGAGCGGGAACAGGAAGATCCAGACGATGTCGACGAAGTGCCAGTAGAGGCCGCTCACCTCGACCGGCGTGAAGTAGGCGGGCGAGAACCACCCGCGCCAAGAGAGCACGGTCAGCGTCCCCATGATCCCGAGCCCGATGATCATGTGGAGCGCGTGAAGGCCCGTCAGCGCGAAGTAGAACGAGATGAACATCTCGTGCTGCGGCGCGTTCGGACCCGCGTACCGGAAGAACGGACCCGGGACGAGGCCTTCGTGGAACTTGTGGGCGTACTCGTAGGTCTTGATGCCGAGGAACGCGGCGCCGAGCGCGAACGTGACGAGGAGCCAGAAGATCTGACGCCCTCGCCCGGCCGTCTGCGCGGCGTGGACGGCGAGCACCATCGACAGGCTGCTCGACAGCAGGACCGCGGTGTTGATCGTTCCGGCGACGAGGTCGAGGTGGTTGCTGGCCGCCTCGAATGCGTCGGCGTTCTGCCAGTAATAGTAGGCGAACGCGGACAGCGCGCCGCCGAAGAACAGCACCTCGGTCGCGAGGAAGATCCACATCCCGAGCGTCGACGCCTCGAACTGCTGCTCGGCGTCGTCGAAGTGATGTGCGACGTACGGGGCGGGCGCGACGTCGCTCGGCTCTCGGATCACAGCGCTCATTTTCTCGGCGGCACGTACGCGGGGTACTCGTACGGATCGTTGGTCACGACCGGCGTGACGTCGAAGTTCTCGGTGGGCGGCGGCGACGGCGTGGTCCACTCGAGGCCGCTCGAGTGCCACGGGTTCGCGCTCGCGAAGGCTCCGTACCGGAACGCCCACAGGAAGTAGAGAAACGGGAGCAGATACCCGACCCCGAGGATCGACGCTCCCGCGGTCGAGAGGACGTTCAGCACCTGGAACTCGTCCGGATACACGTGGTAGCGGCGCGGCATCCCGAGATACCCGAGCACGAACTGCGGGAAGAAGGTCAGGTTGAAGCCGATGAAGACCAGGAACGCGGCGACGCGCGCCAGGTTCTCGGGATACATCCGGCCGGTGATCTTCGGGAACCAGTAGTGGAGGCCGCCCAGGTAGCCCATGAGGGTCGCCCCGACCATGATGTAGTGGAAGTGCGCGACGATGAAGTACGTGTCGTGCACGTGCACGTCGACGCCGATCGCGGCGAGGAAGAGACCCGTGAGCCCGCCGATCGTGAAGAGACCGATGAAGCCGAGCGCGTACAGCATCGGCGTCTCGAAGGTGATCGAGCCCTTGTAGAGCGTCGCCGTCCAGTTGAACACCTTCACCGCCGATGGGATCGCGACGAAGAAGCTCAGGAACGAGAACACCAGGCTCGCGTGCACCGACTGCCCGGAGACGAACATGTGGTGGCCCCACACGAGGAAGCCGAGCAGCGCGATGGCGACGCTGGAAGCCGCGATGAAGTGGTAGCCGAAGATCTTGTTGCGCGAGAAGCAGGTGATCAGCTCGCTCGTCACCCCCATCGCCGGCAGGATCATGATGTAGACCGCCGGGTGCGAGTAGAACCAGAAGAGGTGCTGGAAGAGGATGGGGTCGCCGCCGAGCGCGGGGTCGAAGATCCCGAGGTGGAGCGTCCGCTCGAGCGCGACGAGCAGAACGGTGATCGCGATGACCGGCGTACCGAGGATGAAGATGATGCTGGTCGCGTAGAGGCCCCAGGCGAAGAGCGGGAGCCGCGTCCAGGTCATGCCGGGCGCGCGCATGCGGTGGATCGTGACCAGGAAGTTCAAGCCGGTCAGGATCGACGAGAACCCCGAGATGAAGATGCCGAGCCCGGCGGTCGTCACGTTCGTGTTCGACGCCTCCGTGCTGTACGGCGTGTAGAACGTCCATCCGGTGTCGACGCCGCCCGTGAGCATCGCGTAGGTCGTGAACAGCGCGGCGACCACGAAGACGTACCAGCTCAGGAGGTTCAGGCGCGGGAACGCGAGGTCGCGCGCACCGATCATGAGCGGCAGCGCGAAGTTCCCGAGCACGGCCGGGATCGCCGGGATCAGGAAGAAGAACACCATCACCACGCCGTGGAGCGTGAAGAGCTTGTTGTAGGTGTCGTCCCCGACGAGGTCGCCGGCCGGCGTCAGGAGCTCGAGCCGGATCGCGAGCGCGGCCAGGCCGCCGACCGCGAACATGATCGTGATCGTGACGAGGTAGAGGATCGCGATGCGCTTGTGGTCCTTCGTGAAGAGCCACGACCGGACCCCGTAGTTCGCGTTCAGGTAGTTCGTGCCGGGGTGGACGGCCCCGAAGGTCACCGACGGGTCGGGACGGCTGTCGAACGCAGTGACGGCCATGAATGCTACTCCCTGGCGGCGGCGGGTTGCGCGCCCTGCGCCGCCTGCGCGACGCGCGCGGGCGGCTGCAGCGACTTGATGTACTCGATGAGCTGGAGGAGCTGGTCCTCGCTCACCAGACCCTTGTACGTCGGCATGATCGGCTGGAATCCGCGCGTGACCTTCGCCTGCGGATCGAGGATCGACTCGCGCAGGTAGCTGTCGTCGGCGACGACCGTCGCGCCGTTCGCCAGCGCGACGTGGCTTCCGGGGACGCCGGCGAGGATCGGGCCCCGCCCCTCCCCGTCCATCTTGTGACAGGTCGCGCAGCCGAGCTGGTTGAAGAGGTCCTGTCCGGCGTCGACCATCGACACCGTGCCGGCGCCCGGCGCCGACTCGCCGGCGAGCCACGCCTGGTACTCCGCGGGCTCGAGCGCGACGATGTCGCCGATCATGCGGGAGTGCTGCGTGCCGCAGTACTCGGCGCAGAAGAGGTGATACCGTCCGGCCTTCGTCGCCTCGAACCAGAGGATCGTGTAGCGGCCCGGCACGGCGTCCTGCTTCAGGCGGAAGGCCGGGATGTAGAAGCTGTGGATCACGTCCTCCGACGTCATCGTGAGCTTGACGGGCCGCCCGACGGGCACGTGCAGCGAGTCGATCTCGCGCTTCCCCTCGACGTGCTGCACCTTCCACATCCACCGCCTGCCGACGACGTACACCTGCAACGAATTGTCCGGCGGGCTCCGCATCGCGACGAAGACGCTCGCGCCCCAGACGAACATCGTCATGGCGATCGCGAGCGGAACGACCATCCAGCCGATCTCGAGCGGCAGGTTGCCGGCGCTCGACGGCGCGAGCTCGCGTCCCGGACGGCGGCGATAGCGGATCGCGAAGACGACGATGAGCACCGCGATCAGGGTCGCGAAGAAGAGCGAGACGCCGAGGATGTAGCTGAAGAGCGCGTCCACGTTGCCGGCGATCGTGGAGGCGGCGCGCGGCAGGAGGGGAAGGCTCTGGATCATCGCGCGAGCCTCTCCGCGCCCGGAGCGGCCGCGCGCGTCGCCCGCCGCTCGCGCCGCAGGTTCCACCCGACGAACGCCGCGATCGCGAGCACGGTCAGGACGCCGGCTGCGCGCACGGCGTTCATCGCCGTCGCGCTGTAGCGGCCGAGCATGGGGTCGTAGTGGAAGCAGAAGAGGAGCATCTGATCGGCGACCGTGCCGATCCGGTCGTCGGCCGCCTCGACCATGCCGAGGCGGAGGTCGCGCGGCGAGAACTCGGCGCCGAAGAAGTAGCGCGCGATGCGGCCGTCGGCCGTGAGGAGCACGACGCCGGCGGCGTGCGCCCACTGCTGGCTCTTCTCGTCCCACGCGTAGCGGAACCCGACGGCGTCGCTCAGCGCCCGGATCGACCCCGGCGATCCCACGAGGAAGTGCCAGCCGCCCTCGCTTCCGGGCCGGCCGTAGCGCGCGAGGGCGTCGCGCTTGCGCTCCATCGCCTGCGCCGGCGTCTCGGAAGGGTCGATGCTCACGACAACGACGTCGAAGTCCTTCCCGGCGTCGAACGAGAGGGGCTTCAGCGAGCTCACGAGCCCGTTCAGCACGAGCGGGCAGAGCATCGGGCAGTGGTAGTACGCGAGCTGGAGGAGCAGCGGCCGCTCGCCGACGAAGTCGCGCAGGCGGACCTCGCGTCCGGTCTCGTCGTGGAACGCGGCGTCGAGCGGGACGCGTCCGTCGAGCTTCTGGTCGAAGCCGACCTCGCGCAACGCCGCGGGGCGCCCGCTCGCGACGACGGGCAGCCCGGACCCGCCGGCCGCATCGCCGGCGACCCCGTCGCCGCGCGGACCGGCTGCCGGCAAGTCGCCGAATGCGGCCGCGCGACGCGGCGCCGGGCTCGCGAAGATCGCAGCGACCGCGATCAGCGCCGCGGCGGTCGCCCGCAGGCACCGCGCCGCGGTCATCGCGCCCCTCCGCTCGGCGCCGGCGCGGCGCCCGCGCGCTCCGCGACGAGGTCCATGGCGCGCTCGATCGGGATGCGGACGATGCCCGCGTTGCGGTCGACCCAGCCGTAGCTCGCGAGGATCTCCTCCTGCTCGGCGCGGTACTCGGCGAGATCGCGCGTCGGGTTCACCTGCAGCCGCGGCGAAGGCGGGAGCTCGCGACCCGCGGACGCGCGCAGCGGGTTCGGCGGCGGGTTCTCGGCCCGCTGGCGCGCCTGGAACCCGAGCTGCGCGAGCGTCGGCAGGAGAAGCCCGAGGGCGCCGATCGCGGCGAAGACGAGGGCGCCGATCAGGATGAGCCGCCGCGACGGGCGGTCTTCCTCGTGCCCGCTGCCGTGCGCCGACGGCATTCCCTGCGGAACGTGCGCGGCCTCGTCGGTCGCCACTTCGTCGCGCGGTCTCACGCTTCGACCTCCGGCAGCATCGGGTCGCCGATCGCGATCACCGGCCGGCTCGCGAGCCGTCCGAGGAAGAGCCACAGCCACACGCCGCCCACGCCGATCGGCGTCAGCAGGTCCATCCAGTGCGGCAGCGGCCCGTCGCCGCGGAACGACGGCTGGACGAGCCAGTAGAGATCGACCCAGCGCGCGACGACGAGCCAGCACGCGACGATCGCGAGCGTCTCGACGTGTCGCTTCAGGCGTCGCGAGAGGAGTGCCAGGAACGGGAGCACGAAGTGCGCGACGATGATCAGATAGCCGACCCACAGCCACCCGTGCTGGGTGCGCTTCAGGTACCAGCTGATCTCCTCGGGGAGGTTCCCCGACCACACGATCAAGAGCTGCGACACCGCGAGGTACGCCCAGATCATCACGAACGCGAGGAGCAGGCTGCCGAGGTCGTGGAACTGCGAGGGGCCGATCACGCGGCCGATCGACGCCTGGCGGATGAGCACCGCGGACATCGCGATCGTGAACGCGAAGGCGGCGACGCCCTGCCCGCCCATGAGCAGCAGGCCGTAGATCGTCGAGAACCAGTGCGGCTCGAGCGACATCGCCCAGTCGATCGCGGCGAACGTGACCGTCAAGCCATAGACGACGAGGCCGCCGCGGCTCAGGAGCTCGAGGCGGCGCGTGATCGCCGCGTCGCCGGTCCGGTCCTGGTCTTCCGACCAGCGGTTCAGGAAGAGCGCGACCACCGTCCACACCGCGAAGTAGAGGATCGCGCGCGAGACGAAGAACGGCACATTGAGATAGTGCGACTTGCCGCGCAGCACGGCGTCTTGCTCGAGCACGCCGGGCTCCGCCCACTCGTAGAGGCGATGGACGCCGAGCACGATCGGCAGGAAGAGGAGCCCGAGAAGCGGCACCGTTCCGGCCGCCGACTCGAGCACGCGGCGCACCGACGCACCCCACGCCCCGCCCGCGACGTGGTGGATCATGAGCACCGCGAGGCACCCGAGCGCGATCCCGAACCAGAGGAGCCAGCCGACGAGATACGATCGCAGGAACTGCTGCGGGTCGAAGAGCGCGCCGATCCCGCAGAGCGCGAGCGCGACGAGCCCGGCGACGAGCGCGCGCGGGCGCGCGCGGCGGAGCGGGTGATCCGGATCGAGCTCGAGCAGGCGGGGATCGAGCGCCATTGTCACTCCCGCCCCGGGTCTGCGCCCTGCTGCCGGGGCTCGGCTCCCGGAAGGTTGCTCTCGGCGGTTCCGCGCACCCCGCCGGGCGCGTTCGTGTCGCCCGCGCCGTGCAGGCGGCGGGTCTCGGGAGCCGCGCCCGCCGGGCCCGCGGCGCCGCTCTCGAGGCGCGCGCGGTCCGCGCCCGGCACGTCGGCGATCGTCGCGTGCTGGCTCAGCTGCAGCGCCCGCACGTAGGCCGTGATCGCCCAGCGGTCGGCGACCGGCACCTGCGTCGCATAGCTCGGCATCACGCCGAAGCCGCGCGTGATCGTCTCGAAGAAGTAGCCGGGCGCGGCCTTCCGCAGCCGATCGATGTGGAACGACGGCGGCTGCTTGTAGCCGCGCTGTACGATCATGCCGTTGCCGTCGCCGGTGCGCGCATGGCACGGCGAGCAGTAGACGTCGTAGCGCTGGCGGCCGCGCGCGAGGAGGTCGCGCGTGAGCGGCATCGGCACGTGGTCCACGTAGGCGCCGCTCGAGGTCTTCCCGAGCTCGAGGATCGGATCGTCGAGCACGGTGCCGTGCGCGACCACGCCCTTCACGAGCGGGCGGTCGGCGCGGCCGTCGGGGAAGAATGCGCTCGCCGAGTCGGGCTCGTAGCGCGGCTGGTCCTGCATGTCGCGCCGGCAGCCCGCGGTGGTCGCGACGACCGCGAGCGCCGCCGCGGCAATGAGCGGGACGGCGAGGCGCTCAGTGATCAACTTCCGCCACCGAGCGCGGCACGAGCCGCTCGACGAAGCGGCGCGTCCCGTCGCGGTCGAACTTCGGGTCGGTCGCCTCGATGCAGAGGAAGAAGCGGTCGCGCGACGCCTGCGCGAAGCGCGGCGCGTGGAACACCGGGTGGTACGGCATCGGCAGGCCGTTCAGCGCGAGCATCCCGAGCACGGCCGACAGCGCGGCGAAGAGGATCGTGCACTCGAACGTGACCGGGATGAAGGCGACGATGCTGTTGAGCGGGCGCCCGCCGACGTTGATCGGATAGTCGACGACCGACGTCCAGTACTGGAGCGCGTAGCCGGCGACGAGGCCCGTGATGCCGCCGAGCAGCACGATGAGCGGCAGGCGGTTGTCGTGGAAGTGGAGCGCCTCCGCGACCTCCTCGATCGGATACGGCGTGTATGCCTCGATGTCGCGATAGCCCTCCTCGCGCGCGCTCCGGATCGCGTGCAGGAGCTCGTTGGGATCGCTGAACTCGGCGAGGATCCCGTAGATCGGCCGGCGCGCCTCGGCCGGCTCGGCGACGGCGGCGTCGCTCATTCCGGCACCTCCCGCACCTCGGCCTCGGGCACGAGCGTGCGCATCTCGAAGATCGAGATCATCGGGAGGAACCGGATGAAGAGGAAGAGCAGCGTCAAGAAAAGACCGATGCTGCCGACGTACGTCGCCCAGTCCCAGACGGTCGGGTAGTACATGCCCCACGACGACGGCAGGAAGTCGCGCGAGAGGCTCGTCACCACGATCACGAAGCGCTCGAGCCACATCCCGACGTTCACGACGAGCGACAGGATGAACAGCGCGGGAACGCTGTCGCGCACCCTCTGGAACCAGAGCGACTGCGGGATGACGATGTTGAAGAGGATCAGCGACCAGTAGAGCGGCGCGTACGGCCCCCGGAAGCGGTTCAGCATCATGTACTGCTCGTACTCGTTCTGCGAGTACCAGGACATGAACGCCTCCATCATGTAGCCGTAGGCGACGATGAGGCCGGTCGCGAGCATGACCCGCGCCATGTTGTCGAGGTGCTTCTTCGTGACGAAGTCCTCGAGGCCGTAGAACTTCCGGAGCGGGATCGCGAGCGTCATCACCATCGCGAAGCCCGAGTAGATCGCGCCCGCGACGAAGTACGGCGGGAAGATGGTCGCGTGCCAGCCCGGGATGATGCCGACCGCGAAGTCGAAGCTGACGACCGTGTGGACGGAGACGACGAGCGGCGTCGAGATGCCGGCGAGGAGCAGGTACGCCGTCTCGTAGCGATGCCAGTGGCGCGCCGAGCCGCGCCAGCCCATCGCGAAGATGCCGTAGACCATCTTGCCGACGCGGCTCTCGGAGCGGTCGCGCAGCGTGGCGAGGTCGGGGATGAGGCCGACGAACCAGAACATGAGCGACACGGTCGCGTAGGTCGTCACGGCGAAGACGTCCCACACGAGTGGCGAGCGGAAGTTCGGCCACATCCCCATCGTGTTCGGGTACGGCACGAGCCAGTACGCGAGCCACGGACGGCCGAGGTGGAGGATCGGATAGAGTCCGGCGCACGCGACCGCGAACAGAGTCATCGCCTCCGCGAAGCGGTTGATCGAGGTGCGCCACTGCTGGCGGAAGAGGAGCAGGATCGCCGAGATCAGCGTGCCCGCGTGGCCGATGCCGATCCACCAGACGAAGTTGATGATCGCGAAGCCCCAGCCGACCGGGATGTTGACGCCCCAGATGCCGGTGCCGAGCGCCAGCAGGTAGCCGACCGCGGAGATGAACATGAGCAGGAGCGCGAGCGCGATCGACAGCCCGAAGTACCAGCCGAGCGGCGTCTGCCGCACCAGCACGACCTGGCTGATCTTGTCGGTGACCGAGCGGAAGGTCTGGCCCGGGCCGATGATCGCGGGCGCGTCGTGCGGCGGGCGCTCGGCGCTCTCGGTGATCTCGTTCATGCGCGCCGCCAGTCCGCCGGAGCGATGGACGCGCGAAGCTCGGCCTCTTCGGCCGGTCCGTCGTCGTCTCGCCGCGCGGCGTGCGCCTCGCCGCTCTTCGCGGGCGCGAGCGCCGGATTCGGGTTGCGGACGGCCGCGAGGTACGTCGTACGCGGGTGCGTGTTGAGCTCCGCCAGGACGCCGTAGTTGCGCGGGTTCTTCTTCATCGCCGTGACCCGGCTCGTCGGGTCGTTCATGTCGCCGAAGACGATCGCGTCGGCCGGGCACGCCTGCTGACACGCCGTCACGACCTCGCCGTCGCGCACGCGGCGGTCCTCCTTCCGCGCGGCGATGCGCGCGTGGCTGATCCGCTGCACGCAGTACGTGCACTTCTCCATGACGCCGCGGCTCCGAACCGTGACGTCGGGGTTGCGCATGAGCTTGAAGCTCTCGGTCGTCCAGTCCTGGTAGAGGTAGAAGTTGAAGCGCCGCACCTTGTACGGGCAGTTGTTCGAGCAGTACCGCGTGCCGACGCAGCGGTTGTAGACCATCACGTTGAGGCCTTCGGTGTCGTGCACGGTGGCATTCACCGGGCACACGACCTCGCACGGCGCGGTCTCGCAGTGCTGACAGAGCATCGGCTGGAACTCCGTCTCGGGCGCGTCGATGTCGCCGACGAAGTAGCGATCGATCCGGATCCAGTGCATCTCGCGGCCGCGCGACACCTGGTCCTTGCCGACGACCGCGATGTTGTTCTCGGACTGGCACGCGACGACGCACGCGTTGCAGCCGACGCACGCGTTCAGGTCGATCGCCATCCCCCACGCGTGACCATCGTACTGCCACAGCGGATAGAGCGTATCGTCGCGCGCGGGATCCTCTCCGAGCTCCCGCGCGAACGCCGGCTCGGCGCGGAACTCGTCGAGCGTCGCGGCGCGGACGATGTTGCGACCCTCGAGCGAGTGGTGATCCTGCGTGCACGCGACGAGCTGCCACCCGCCGGTCCGGGCGATCGCGAGCCCGGGCGCGAAGGCGGGCGCGGCCGACGTGCGGAGCGCGTAAGCGTCGAAGCCGACGCCGTCGCCGACGCGCCCGGCGCGCGTCCGGCCGTAGCCGAGCGCCACCGCGGCCGACCCGGGCGCGACGCCGGGCGAGATCCAGGCCGGGCCGCGCGCGCTGCGACCGCCGACCGTCAGCTCGACGAGATCGCCGTTCGCGAGCCCGAGGCGCTCGGCGTCGGCGGGCGCGATGCGGACCACGTTGTCCCAAGTCACCTTGGTGAGCGGCCGCGGCAGCTCCTGGAGCCAGCCGTTGTTCGCGAAGCGGCCGTCGTAGACCGAGGCGTCGACCTCGAAGACGACCTCGAGCGCGTCGCCTTGCGGCGACGCCGCTGGTGCAGCCGGCGCGGGCGCAGGCGCGGCGCGCGTCGCCCAGTCGCCGCGGAGCGCGACCGTCCGCGGCTGCGACGCCGTCTTCGCGACCACGCCGTCGTTCAGCGCGCGCTCCCACGCGCGCTCGAAGTCGCCGCCGAGGCTCGGCTTCCACGTCTCGCGGACGATCTCGTAGCCCGAGCGCTGCTCGGCGCCGGCCATCAGCGCGAGGAGCTCGATCGCCGACCGGCCGCCGTAGAGCGGCGCGATGAGCGGCTGGAGGATCGTCGCGGTCCCGTCCCAGGCCCGGGCGTCGCCCCAGCTCTCGAGGAAGTGCGCCTCGGGAAGGTGCCAGTGGCAGAGGCGCGACGTCTCGTCGTCGTAGAGGCTCAGGTGGATCCGCACTCCGACGCGGTCGAGCGCCTTCGCGAAATCGAGATCGGCGGGGGCGTCGTAGACCGGGTTTCCGCCGAGCATCACGAGCGTCTCGACGCGGCCGGCCCGCATGTCCTCGACGAGCGACGTCAGCGAAGCGATCCCGCCCGTCGGCTCGACGGCGACCGGATCGATCGCGAAGACGCTCCGCCCGATGCTGCCGAGCTTCGCGTGGATCGCGTGCGCGATGGCGTGCACGGCCGCCGGCTGCCGATCGCCCGCGACGACGGCGGCCGCGGGCCCGGCGGCGCGGAGGTCCGCCGCGACCGCCTTCACCCAGGCGGCGTGCGGAGCCATCGCGGGCGCCGCTTCACCGCCGAGCCCGAGCTCCGCGGCGACGGCGCGAGCGAACGCCTCGACGTCGCGCGCGCGCAGCGCGAGGCGATGGTCGGCCTTGGCGCCGGTCGGCGTCGGCGCCGGCTCGACGACGTAGAGCCGGCTCATCGCGGGCTTGCCGTCGCGCATCGTGCGCCGCGAAGCGAAGTCGCGCGCGTAGCGCGGCATCGCGGGGCCGGTCGTGAGAAAGTCGGCGTCGAGCGAGAGGATCACGTCGGCGGCGTCGAAGCGGTAGACGGTGTCGACCGGCGCGCCGAAGGCGGCCACCGCGCCCGCCATCGCGCCGTCGCCGCCGGCGGGCTCGTACTGGTGCCAGCGCGCGGCCGGCACCTTCGCGAGGACGGCGGCGATCTGGCGCGCGAGCGTCGGCGAAGTGACGGTTCCGGTCAGGATGCGGAGGCCCGCGCCGCCGCGCGCCGCCTGCGCCTCGAGCACCGTCGCGATCCCGCGGTCGAACTCCGACCACGGCACGATCTCGTCGACGTGGCGGACGACCTGCGCGCGGTCGGGGTCGTAGAGCGTCAAGATCGACGCCTGCGCGTAGGCGTCGGTCCCGCCGAGGCTCGCGGGGTGGAGCGGGTTGCCCTCGACCTTCGTCGGGCGGCCGACGTGGCTCTCGACGAGGAGCCCGAGCGCGTAGCCCGAGAGCGGCATCGCCGTCGCGAAGAAGAGCGGCTCGCCCGGCACGACCTCCTCGGGCACGCGGACGTAGGGGACGACGCGCTCGGTCGGCTGGCGCGTGCAGGCCGACAGCCCGGCGAGCGCGAGCGACGCGGACATGAGCTTCAGGAACTGGCGGCGGTCGATCTCGCCGTCGAGCGGCGCGGCCTGGCGCGGAAACTCCTTCCGCAGCAGCTCGAGGAACCCCGGCGTCTCGGCCAGCTCCTCGAGGCTGCGCCAATAGGTGCGACCGCCGGAGGCGGCGAGGCGGGCGCGGATCTCTTCGAGGTCGAGCGGCTTCATCGAGTCTTCAGCGGTGGCACGCCGAGCAATCGGTGCGCGGTCGCACGTCGTACTCGCGGATGAGCCGCGTCCCGAGCGTCACCTGGTCCTCGGGCGGCACCCAGCCCATCGTGAAGACCTCGCTCCGCGGCCGCAGGTAGTTCTCGGGATGCCGGTGGCATTCGAGGCACCACTCCATGTGGAGCGTCGGCTGCTGCCAGAGGACGTTCATGCGCGTCACCTCGCCGTGGCAGCTCTCGCACCCGACGCCCTTCCGGACGTGGATGCTGTGGTTGAAGTAGACGAAGCCCGGAAGGTCGTAGACCTTCGTCCATTCGATGGAGCGGTCGTCGCGCAGGCTTTCGCGGACCGGCGCGAGGAACGCGCTGTCGCGCCAGATCTGGGCGTGGCAGTTCATGCAGGTCTGGGTCGGCGGCATGCCGGCGTACGCGAGCTTCTCGACGGTCGTGTGGCAGTAGCGGCAGTCGATGCCGAGCTCCCCCGCGTGGTGCTGGTGGCTGAACTGGACGGGCTGCTCGCGCGCGATTCGCTGGCGCGTGACCCACGGCGAGCGGTTGATCTCCGCGAGCCCGAAGACGAGCCCCGCCAGCAGGAAGAGACCACCGAAGATCGTGAAGCGGGAGAGGACGTTGGTGCTGCGGTGGAAGACCTGCATCCCCGGCCCACTCTAGGCGGCGGCCGACCGCTGACAAGATAAGCGTTGCGAAAAAAACCTATCTTGATGGATTAGCAGCGCTAAGAAGTGAGTCTTGCGACCGGCTCGTGCGTCGGCCGGCGAGCCATCCCGCTCCCGGCTCGACCGCGGCGCGCGACGACGCCACGGGACCGCCCTCGTTCGCAGCGGATTCGACAAGGTCGCGCCTCGCGCGTCCGTCCCCTTCGCCCGATCATCCGCAAAGCCAGGGACAGAGCAATACGTCGAGCGCCGCGAAGTGCGGATGCTGGTTCGCGCGCGCGCTCCGGTGTAGCTCGGCGTCATGGCCGATCGACACACCGGCGACGAGCCGGACGCGCCGAGCGCGCGCGCCGCGGGCGGCTTCGACGAGTGCATGGGCTTCGAGTACGTCCGCCTCACGCGCGACGAGGTCGTGCTCGAGTACACGATCTCCGATCGCCATCTGCAGCCGTACGGGATCGTGCACGGCGGCGTTCACTGCGCGACCGTCGAAACCGCGTGCTCGACCGGAGCCGCGCTCGACGCGATGGAGCGCGGCCAGTCCGTCGTCGGGGTCGAGAACCACACGAGCTTCCTGCGCGCCGCGCGCTCCGGCCGCGTGCGGGTCACCGCTCGTCCGCTCGTCCGTGGGCGGCGCTCGCAGGTCTGGGAGGCGACCGCCGTCGACGAGCGGGGGACGCTGCTCGCGTCGGGACGCGTCCGCCTCCTCTGCCTGGAGGCGGGCGCCACCGTCGCGGGGGAGCCGGTCGAGCCGTTCAGCCGTTGAGCGCCCGGCGAACCACCGCCCGCTCCTCGGCGGTGCGCGCCGCGACGAGCGCTGCCCGCAGGTGGGCGAGGCTCCGCGGGCGACGCCGGGCTCGGCGGTAGAGGTCGCCGAGCCGGAGGTGGGCGAGGAAGTTCCCGGGGTCGAGCTCCACGGCCTTCTCGAGCGCCGCGATCGCCGCCTTCACCGCGTTTCGCCGCTCGTACGCGATCCCGAGGGCCACATGACCGTCCACTTCCTCGGGCCTGACCTCGGTCGCGAGCGAGAGCAGCATGACGGCTTCGTCGAGGTTGCCGTCCTCGAGGGCCGTCACCCCGAGGTGCACCGCCGCGCGAGCCGGGGCCTCGCCGGCATGTCGTTCGCGAGTGTCGTTTCCGTAGTCCATGGCCGGTTCGACGGGCATCGCGCGCGTGAATTCGGCAAAAAACGCGCTCCGGACCGGGCCGTCGGTGGAGCCGGCCGACGGCCCGGTCGGGTCACACGGCGAGCGTGCCGCGCTCGCCGGTCCGGATGCGGACGGCGTCGTCGACCGTCAGGATGAAGATCTTGCCGTCGCCGATCCGCCCGGTCGTCGCGGCCTCGCGAATCCGGTCCGCCAGCCGCGCGCAGCGCTCGTCGTCGATCAGGATCTCGATCTTCATCTTCGGGAGGAAGTCCACGACGTACTCGGCGTTCCGGTAGAGCTCGCTGTGACCGTGCTGCCGCCCGAAGCCGCGCACGTCGGAGATCGTCATCCCGTCGACGCCTTCCCGCGCGAGGACCTCCTTCACGTCGTCGAGCTTGAAGGGCTTGATGATCGCTTCGATCTTCTTCACGCGCGGCTCCTTCCGGGCGCCCCTGCGCGCGGATCGCAACCGTCGTGCCATCGCCGCCGGGAGATGCCCGTCGAGCCGACGCGGAGCGCGTCGATTCACCGCGTGTTCGTTGCGCGAGCATCTGCACGCGGAGCGTGCAGCCACGACGGTTGAAATGGCCTCGCCGCGGCCATACAGGGCGGGCGTGCCGCGCGATCTGCCGCTGGGCAACGGGCAGCTGCTCGTCGCGTTCGACCTCGACGGGCAGATTCGCGATCTCTTCTATCCGCACGTCGGACAGGAGAACCACACGCAGGGGCATCCCTTTCGCTGGGGCTTCCACGTCGAGGGGAAGTTCGCGTGGGTCTCGGCTGCCGGCTGGAATCTCTCGCGCCGCTACCAGCCGGAGACGCTGTCGACCGACCTGCGCGGCGAGAGCGCCGACCTCGGGCTCGCGTTCCGCTCGCGCGACGTCGTGGACTTCCACCAGACCGTCTTCATCCGCCACCTGACCGTCCGGAACCTCGCGGACCGGAGCCGCGAGGTGCGCGTCTTCTTCCACCACGACTTCCGCATCAAGGAGAACGACCTCGGCGACACCGCGCTCTACGACCCCGCGAACCGGACGATCGTCCACTACAAGCAGGACCGCTACTTCCTCGTGAACGTCGTGGTCGCCGGCCGGGCCGGCGTCCCGACCTGGGCATGCGGCCAGCGCGGCGCCGGCCGCGAGGGGACCTGGCGCGACGCGGAGGACGGCACCCTCTCGATGAACGCGATCGCGCAGGGCTCGGTCGACTCGACGATCGGCGTTCCCCTGTCGATCGACGCGCGCTCGGAGGTCTCCTTCTACTACTGGATCGTCGCGGCGCGGACCTGGCACGGCGGCTGGGACTCCGCCCGCTCGCTGAACGAGAAGCTCATCGACCGCGGCCCCGGCCGCTTCATCCAGCGCACGGAGGCGTACTGGCGCGCCTGGGTGAACAAGGAGCAGCTCGACTTCGGCGACCTCCCGCCGGACCTGATCGACCTCTACAAGCGGTCGCTGCTCGTCGTCCGCACGCAGATGAACGAGAACGGGGCCATCATCGCCGCGAACGACAGCGACATCACGCAGTTCGCGCGCGACACCTACAGCTACATGTGGCCGCGCGACGGCGCGCTCGTCGCCGACGCCATGAACCGGGCCGGCTACGCCGAGAGCGCGCGCCGCTTCTTCACCCTGTGCGGCGACCTGATCCACCCCGACGGCTACTTCGCGCACAAGTTCACGCCCGAGGGACAGCTCGCGTCGTCGTGGCACCCGTGGATGCAGAACGGCGAGGAGCAGCTTCCGATCCAGGAGGACGAGACCGCGCTCGTCCTGTGGGCGCTGTGGGAGTACTACGACCGCTCGCGCGAGATCGAGGTCTTCAAGCCGCTCTACCTGAAGCTCGTGCAGCGCGCGGCCGACTTCTTGACGCGCTATCGCGACGTCGAGACCGGCCTGCCGGCGCCGTCGTGGGATCTCTGGGAGGAGCGCCGCAGCGTCTCGGCGTTCGCGGTCGGCGCGGTGCTCGGCGGCCTGCAGGCAGCCCTCAACTTCGCCGAAGGCCTCGGCGATCGGCATCGCGGACGGCGCTGGAGCGCCGCGCTCGGCGAGATCCGCGCCGCCGCCGATCGCCATCTCTGGCGTCCGGAGCTCGGCCGCTTCGCGCGCGCGGTCACCCCGAAGCCGGGCGGCCAGGTCGACGTCGACCCGACGATCGACGTCGCGCTGTATGGGCTCTGGGCCTTCGGCGGATACCCCGCCGACGACCCGCGCATCGTCGCCACGATGAAGGCGGTCGAGGAAGGGCTCGCGGTCCGGACGCCGATCGGCGGAATCGCGCGCTACCAGAACGACTACTACCACCGCGTGACGGACCAGGTGCCGGGCAACCCGTGGTTCCTCGGAACGCTCTGGCTCGCGAAGCACGAGATCGCGCTCGCGAAGAACGACGGCGACCTGCACGCCCGCGTCATTCCTCGCCTCGCGTGGGTCCTCGACCGCGCGCTCCCGAGCGGCGTCCTCGCGGAGCAGATCGATCCGCTGACCGGCGCGCCGCTCTCGGTGTCCCCGCTCACGTGGAGCCATGCTACGGTGCTCGACGTCGTGCAGGCGTTCATCGAGAAGCGCGAGCAGCTCTCGGTCTGCCCGACCTGCGGGCGCAGCAACTACGCGAAGTACCTGGACCCCCTGCACGTCGGGCACGCCGGCCCGCCGACCCGAGCCGGATGAGGAGCGCCGCGGTAGGGCCCGTCGTCGCAGCGATCCTCGCGCCGATCATCGCGGGCGGCGCGCTCTTCGCGTACGTCGGGATCACGACGTCGCTCGGAGTCTTCCGCGAGGTCCCGTGGGAGTTCCTCGCGCTCAGCGTCGCGGGCGCGGTGCTCGGCGTCTGGGTCGCGTTCCGCCGGCCGCGCTGGTGGAGCGTCGCCTCGGCGCTCGCTTCGTCCGGGCTCACGGCGATGGTGTTCCTCTTCATCTTCTCGTGGTCGATGCTGCCGGCGCGCGAGGACCGCCCGCGCGTCGGCGATCGCTTCCCGGACTTCGCGCTCGCGACCTCGACCGGCTCGACCTTCCGTCTCTCCGAGGCGACCGGCCGCCGGCACCTGATCGTCCTCTATCGCGGCGACTGGTGACCCTTCTGCGTCGCGGAGCTCGGTGAGCTCCGGAAGCACTACGGCGAGATCTCGAAGCGCGGCGTCGACATCCTCGCGGTGAGCGTCGATCCGCCGGGAGCGTCGGACGCGCTCCAGAAGCGGCTCGGCGTGCCGATCACGTTCCTCTCCGATCCCGACGGCAAGCTCATGGACGCGCTCCACGTCCGCGACCGGAACTCCGCGCCGTCATCCGCCGTCGCCGACGGGCGCAGCGCCGACCTCTTCATGCCGACGTCGTTCCTCGTCGACGAGAACCAGGTGATCCGCTGGGTCTACCGGCCCGATACGTTCCGCGTGCGCGCTCCCGCGCAGCAGGTCCTCGCCGAGATCGACCGGATGGGCTGAGCGCGCGGCGTCCTCGAGCCGTCAGGGCGGCGCCCGGAAGAGGCGCTCGAAGTTGTCCGCCAGGCGCTCCTCGACCTCGCGCACGGAGCAGCCCCAGAGCTCGGCCGCGTACTCCGCCGTGCCCGCGACCGTCGCCGGCTCGTTCGAGCGCGACCGATCGGGGCTGAGATACGGGCAGTCGGTCTCGAGGAGCAGGCGATCGCGCGGCAGCGTCTCGAGCATGCGCGTGAAGCTCTCGGAGCGGCGCGCGTTCGCGGGGATCGAGAAGGTGTGCCCGTGCTCGGCGATCTGGCGCGCGAGGCTCACCTTGCCGCCGAAGCAGTGCCAGTCGACGCGCGTCGCGCCGAGCTCGCGCAGGATCTCGAACGCACGGCGCTCGCGCTTCCGCGTGTGGACGACGATCGGCTTGTCGGCCGCGAGCGCGATCCCGACGAGCGCGCGGAACGCCTCCTCCTGCTTCGCCCAGAGCGACTCCGGCACCCAGTGGCCGTCGAGCCCGATCTCGCCGATCGCGAACGCCTCTTCGGCGTGCGCGGCGACCCAGGCGATGCCCTCCTCCGCCGTGCACTCGTCGCCCTCGCGCGGATATTCCGCGCCGAGCGCGCGCATCTCCGGCAGGACCGCGTCGACCGGATAGAGGCCGAAGCCGGGACGCACCATCGGCGAGCGGCGCGCGAGCTCGCGGACGGCCTCGTTGTCGCGCGGGTTCAAGCCGTTCGCGACGATCGTCGTGACGCCGGCGGCGCGGGCGCGCTCGAGCACGCCGGCCTCGTCGGCGGCGAGGCGCGGGTGGGTCAGGTGCGCGTGGACGTCGGCGAGACCCATGCGCGGGATGTAGTGGCGCGGACGGGCGGACGCCAGGGCGTCGTGGTCGGATCACTGCGCCGGGGCGCCGCAGAACGCCTCGCGCCGAATGCGGTAGAACAGGGTGTCGCGGCCCGCGTCGTCGGCGCGCCGGTGGAAGCGCATCCCGAGCCGCTCCATCACCCGGATGGACGCGACGTTGGGAGCGTCGGTGCTCGCCTGCACCTCGTCGAAGCCGAGCTCGGCGAAGCCGTGCGCGAGGAGCGCGCGCGCCATCTCGGTCGCGAGCCCGCGCCCCCACGCGTCGCGCGCGAGGCCGTAGAGGAGCTCGAGCTCGGGCGGGTCGTGGAAGAACCAGTAGCCGCAGAAGCCGACGAGCCGATCGGCGGCGGCTTCGGCGCCGCGCGCAGTCCGCTTCGCGTCCACGCGCGCGCTCGCGACCCACAAGCCGAAGCCGCGCTGGGCGAAGAGCGCGGCGCTGCGATCGACGATCGCCGCCGTCTCCGCGAGCGGCCGGATCGTGCCGTCCCAGACGTAGCGCCGCACGTCGCGATCCATCCAGAGCTCGTGCAGCCCCTCGACGTCGGCGCGCGCGACCGGCCGCAGCGCGAGGCGATCGGTCGCGATGTGCGAGCGGGACCGACCGGACGGCGACATCCCCTCGAGCTTAGCCCAGGTCGTCCCTCCGCGTGCAGCGCTCGCCCGGCGGCCCCGTTTCCACGACAATGCGACGATGCCGCGGACCACCCGAGGCGCCGCGCGACCTCCGCGCGCCGCCGTCCCGACCCGGAGCTCGCCCCGCTGGCTCGCCCAGCGCGAGCATCTTCTGCAGGCCGCGCAGCGCGCGATCGACCGCCACGGTCCCGGGCTCTCCATGGACGACCTCGCCGCGGAGGCGGGGATCACGAAGCCGATCCTCTACCGCCACTTCGGCGATCGGCGGGGTCTCGCGCGGGCGTTGCGCGACGCCGCCTTCGGGTTCGTGCTCGGCAGCGGCAACGAGGACCGGGCGAGCGCGCGGCGCGCCGCCCGGGCGCGCGTCGCCGCGCTCTACCCGGTCGTGAGCGACCTCGACGAGCTCCGCCGCGTCGTCGTCGGGTTCGGGATCGGCTTCCAGATGTTCGTCGGCCACAACCGGAACCTCTATCGGTTCCTCCGCAGCGAGGGCGTCCTCGACAGCATGTGGGACGACCGCTCGGATCCGGGCAGCGAGCCCGTCGCCCACTCGATTGCGAGCTCGCTGCGCGCGATCTACGGCGACCGCGGCCTCGACGAGGCGACGGCGCAGATCTGGGCGCACGCGCTCCGCGGGATGGTCGCCGGCGTCATCGACTGGTGGACGCAGGCGCGAAGCCCGGATCGCTTCGAGGTCGAGCGCCAGTTCGACGTCCTCACGCGAGCGCTCCTCTCCGGGCTCGCGCACGGGCTCGGCGCGCCCGAGCGGCGACCGTCGGCCGACGCGGCGCACCCGCGCAGCGGCGCGCCGCCGCGGCACGCGGCGCGGAAGGCTCGCCCCGGCCGCCGGCCGCGCGCGTGACGCGCGCGCACCCCGCGCGCGATCGGCGATTCCATGTTGAAGGGCTGTGGCGTTTCGGGGATACGTTACCGCGCGTAAGCGACCCCGTGAGTCGAGCATTTCTCATCGCGCTGGTCGTCTCGGCAGCGATCGCGGCCGCCGCGACCGCGTCCGCGCAGACGGGCTTCGGCACCCAGACCACCCCCGACGGCAAGCAGATCCTCGTCAGCAAGGACGTCGGCGGCGACCGCTGGGCGATCGCGATCGACCTGAACGCCGGCACGGCGACCGGCAACGTTTTCCATCCGGGAGCGGCGCCGAAGTTCGTCTGGTGCGAGCGCACCGGCGACGACGGCCGCCTCGATCCCGTCGCGGGCGAGATCGCGTACCAGTGCCGCGGCGCCGACGACTGCGGCGGCGCTCGGTGCCCCGCGTCCGCGTGGACCGACCTCGGCCCCGTCGATCTCCCCGGCTCCTTCCTCCTGCCGGCGGAGGACCCGTTCTCGCCGCTCCGGACGCCGGAGCACTTCTGCGACGACACGTGCCACTTCGCCGAGTTCCTCCAGGTCGGCGAGTACTCGTACTCGGTCGACTCCGCGTACTGCGATTACTTGACGATGGTCTAGCCGACCGCGCAGCCGATCCACGCCGGCGACGAGATCTTCATCCGGTTCTGGCACTTCGAGCTCCAGGCGCCGGCCGGCGGGCGCGCCTACCTCGCGCTCCAGGTCGGCGACCGGATCATCTGGGACGCGCGGCTGCCCATCCCGTGCCGCGGCGGCATCGTCGGCGCGGTCGCCGGCGGCGACTGCATCGACACCCCGGGGCTCGCGGACGCCGACCCGTACCGCTTCGTCGCCGACTTCGACGCGCCGGCCGGGACGCCGATCTACGTCCACGTCCAGAACCACGGCACGAACAACTACAGCCTGGTCGAGGCGAGCGTGAACGGGCTCTCGCTGATCGACCACAACGACTGGCAGAAGGTCAGCCGCGGCCTTCCGCTTCTGCCGCCTTCGGGAATCGTTCCGCCGAGAGGGCCGCAGTCGTGCGTGCCGACGCTGCCGTGACGTCGCGCGCGATCGGATCCGCCGCGACTGCGCTCGCGCTCGCGGCGCTCGTCGGCGCGGGCTGCGGGAGCTCGAGCACGGGCGGCGGCGCAGTCGTCGGCCCCACGCCCGATCCCGGTCGCGTCGGCGTGACGTTCGTCGCGGAGGTGAACGGCGCGCCGTTCGCGTGCGGCGGACGGGTCGCGGGCGTCGGGACGAGCGCCGCGACCGTCGAGCCGAGCGACCTCCGCTTCTACGTCTCGGAGGTCCGGCTCGTCGACGCGGCCGGCGGCGAGGCGCCGGTCGCGCTCGACCAGGACGGCGTGTGGCAGCTCGACGACCTCGCGCTCCTCGACTTCGAGGACGCGACCGGCCGCTGCTCGGCGACCGGATCGCCGGAGACGAACGCGATCGTCCGCGGCTCGGTCGTTCCCGGCGACTACGTCGGCATCCGATTCACGGTCGGGGTCCCGTTCGAGCGCAACCACGGCGACGCGGCGACCGCGCCGTCGCCGCTCGACAAGACCGCGCTCTTCTGGAACTGGAACGCCGGCTACCGGTTCCTGGTGTTCGACGGCTGGGTCGTGGAGAGCGCCTCCGAGCTCCGCCTCCACGTCGGCAGCACGCGCTGCGACGGCGACGGTCGCGGCCACGTCACGGGATGCGGCAACCCGAACCGGATCCCGGTCGACCTCTCCGGCTTCGACCCGCGACGCGACGGCGTGGTCGCCGACTTCGGCGCCCTCTTCGTCGACACCGACGTCGAGCGCAACGCGCCGCAGACGCCGCCCGGCTGCATGGGATCGACGAACGACGCCGACTGCGCCGGCCCCTTCGCGCACCTCGGGCTCCCGTTCTCGGGCGGGTCAGCGGGCGTGCAGCAGCTCTTCCGCGTCGGCGCGGGGCTCGCGCAGCCGGTGCCGACCCCGGCTCCGCCCACGCCCACGCCGATCGCGACGACGGCGCCGCCCGACGACTACACGTGGCGCCTGCCGGCGGGATTCCCGAAACCCGCCGTGCCCGCCGACAACCCGATGAGCGAGGTGAAGGTCGAGCTCGGCCGGCGACTCTTCTACGACACGCGCCTCTCGCTGAACCAGACGCAGGCGTGCGCTTCGTGCCACCGCCAGGAGCTCGCGTTCAGCGACGCCCGCGCGGTCGCGCTCGGGTCGACCGGCGAGCTCCACCCGCGGAACGCGCAGTCGCTGACCAACGTCGCCTACAACGGGACCCTCACCTGGATGAACCCGAACCTGGTCCGGCTCGAGGACCAGATGCTCGTCCCGCTCTTCGGCGAGGAGCCGATCGAGCTCGGCCTCGGCGGACGCGAGGACGTCCTCCTGCAGCGCCTGAGCGACGACCCCGACTACCGCGCGCTCTTCGGCGACGCCTTTCCCGCCGATGCCGACCCGATCAGCGTCGGCAACCTGACGAAGGCGATCGCCGCCTTCGAGCGCACGCTCATCTCCGGCAACTCACCGTACGATCGCTACGTCTACCAGGGCGACGATGCCGCGATGTCCGAGTCGGCGAAGCGCGGCATGGCCGTCTTCTTCAACGGCCTGACCGAGTGCGACCACTGCCACGGCGGCCTCAACTTCTCCTCCGCGCTGATGCACGACGGAAGCCTCCGCGACACGGCCCCCTTCGAGAACAACGGGCTCTACAACGTCGGCGGGACGGGGGCGTATCCCGAGCCGAACACCGGCCTCTTCGCGTTCACCGGCCTGCCGCGCGACATGGGCCGCATGAAGCCGCCGTCGCTCCGGAACGTCGAGCTGACCGCGCCCTACATGCACGACGGCAGCATCGCGACACTCGAGGATGTCGTCGCGCACTACGAGCGCGGCGGGCGGCTGACCGCGAGCGGCCCCGACGCGGGCGACGGCGCGATCAGCCCCAACAAGAGCCAGTTCGTGACCGGGTTCCCGCTGAGCGCGACCGCGCGCGCCGACCTCGTCGAGTTCCTGAAGAGCTTGACGGATCGCGAATTCATCGCCGACCCGCGCTTCGCGAGCCCGTTCGCACCAGCCGCGCAGCCCTGAACGATCCCTCGCGACGAAAAGGAGAGGCTTCATGCTCGATCGCCGAACCGCGACCGCCGGCTTCGTCCCCGCCGCGCACGCCCAGGGCTCGCCCTCCGGCATCCAGATGACGCCCGACTCGCGGCGCTACCTCATCAGCAAGGACGTCGGGAACGAGCGCTGGGCGATCTCGTTCGACCTCGCGACCCGAACGGTCACCGGCAACGTCTTCAAGACCGACGGCAGCCCGCCGTCGTTCATCTGGTGCCAGGTCGCGAGCGAGACTCCCGCTGCCGACCCCGCGGCCAACCAGTACCTGCTCGACTGCTACGGCGCCGAGGCCTGCTCGGCCGCTCCGTGCTCGAACGCCGCCTGGACGCAGATCGCGACCGGCCTGCCGATCGACGGCACCTTCCTCCTCCCCGAGGGCACGCAGTCGACCTTCCGCGGCCACGTCCAGCCGATCTTCAGCGAGCGCTGCGCGATCGCCGGATGCCACGCCGGCGAGCTCCCCGCGCAGGGCCTCGACCTCGAGGCCGCGCAGGCGTACCGGAACATCTTCCTCGTCGTCTCGACCCAGCACGCGGAGCATTTCCTCATCGAGCCTTTCGACCTTTCGTCGAGCCACTTGTACGGGAAGATTCTCGGCGTGGAGGACGAGGGCGTCCGCATGCCGAGCGGCGGCCCCTATCTCTCCGACGAGCTCACGAACCGAATCCGCGACTGGATCCTCGAGGGCGCCGCCGACAACTGAGCGCTACTGCACCGGGACGATGTAGGTCGGGATCACGATGAACATCTCGTTCTCGGTCGTGACGCCGGCCGTGATCGCGCACGCGTCGCAGAGCCCGTCGCCCGCGCCGGGGCTCGTGTCGCAGGCGGCGTGGTCGTCGCCGCTGCACGGCTCTCCGATCCGTCCCGCGGCGCAGGCGACCGGCTGGCAATTCGTGCGGGCGGGCATGCGCGATCGCCTCGTGACGGTCTCCGGGTCGGGCGTGCCGTCGTCCTTGACGCCGTTGTTGTAGGTCGCGCAGTAGCGGAGCGTCCGGTTCGCCGGGTCGGGATCGTCGAAGGCGACCGGCGGATCGTAGATCGCGTCGAGCGGGTCGGAGTAGACGAAGCTGTCGTAGATCCGCGTGCCGTCGTGGAGGTCCACCCAGAAGTGCTTGCCGCGCTTGTGGGTGTGCGAGGAGAGCCGGATCATGCGCGCGCCCCGCGGCGCGACGTGGTCGGCGCAGTAGTCCTCGACGGTGTACGGCGCCTGCCCGGCCTGGATGTAGATGTGCGTCGAGTCGGTCGCCTGGTCCTCGCGCCACCGCAGATCCTCGGTGAAGAACAGGTTCACGCGCGCGTGCATCGGGTGGTCCTCGCCCGTCAGGTTGAAGGCGTGCGAGTTCCAGTAGACGATCCCGCGCGTCGGGATCGCGCGGAAGACGCCGTCGCGCGGCTCGAGGTACTGCTGGGCGGTCTGGGCGCCGGCGATGCCTTCCTTCGCCACGTCGACCAGCACGTCGCGCGGCCCGTAGTCGATGCACGCGATGCTGTTCCGGACCTCGCTCGCGCACAGGCCGGATCCGCACGAGCTCCGGTCGAGCGCGTCGCACGGCTCGCCGGCGCGCTCGCCGCCCTTGCACGTCCACGGACCGAATGCCGGGTCGTTCACGCGCTCGGGCCCGAGGCCGGTGTGCGTCAGGACGAAGTGGTGGCTCTGCGGGTCCTGCCGGAGCCGGCTCCCGTTCACGTAGAAGACGCTTCCGCTCGCGTCCTGGAACTCGTGCGGCACGACGTCGGACACGTCGTAGTACGAGGCGAAGCAGACCTCGAGCTCGGTCGACGCGGGCAGCACGTAGCTCGGCATCTCGAACTGCACGCCGACGTCGGGCGCGGGCGGATCGAGCGGCTTGATCGTGATCGGCTCCGCCGGCGGCAGGCAGGCGCCGAGCAGCTCCGCGAAGCGATCGGACTTTCCGGTGCTGCCGTCGCCGAGCGAGCCGCTCTCGGGCGCGCCGCCCTCGATCCAGAGGCGCACCGCTTCGAGGCGCGCCTCGCTGAGCGGCTCGCGGCCGAGCGGCATCGGGCTGCCGGCGACGTGCACGCTGTCCGGGCGCGTCGCGGCGAGGAGCTTCAGGTAGAGGAAGCTCTCGCCCGGCTCGCCCGGCTGGATGCGCGGGTGCGAGCTCGACGTCGACGGGGCCTCGATCAGGTTCGCGTACGACCGTCCCGGCCGGAGGTCGAGGCCGCCCGAGCGCGCGCTCCCGTGGCACGCGTCCTGGGCGCAGCCCTGCCCTTCGAAGATCACCTTCTGGATCGCCGCGAAGGTGCCGTCGAACGACTCGTCGCAGCCGCCGACCGGACCCGGGCCCGTGTCGGGGTTCGACGGCGCCTGGGCGGGCGACCCGCCGCCGCTCGAGCAGGCGGCGATCGCGCACGCGAGGATGCATCCGGCTGCGAGCTGCAGCGGCTGGCGTCGGTCGGCGCGGGCCATCGCGGTCCTCCTCCGGAAGCGGCCGGTGTGGCGGGCCGGATCGGTTACTCGCAGTAAACCGATCCGCGTCGAGATTCAACCAGTTCTTTGCGCCGGATCGGATGCCGCTCAGGCGGCGCGCCGAAGAAGCCGCTCCATGACGTGCGCGCGGAAGCGCTCGGCGTCGACGGCGGTCGCGCAGCGCATCGTCCGCGTCGCCTCGCTCGCGCGCGCCGCCTCGATCGTGCGGAAGACGCCGTCCCGCACGACCGCCTCGACCGCGAGGTCCTCGAAGCGGCAGAACGACTCGTCGTGGACGCTCGCGAGCGCGAGCGGGTCGTGCAGGAACGCGGCGTTGTCGTCGCCCATCGTCGCGCCCATGCCGCTGAAGATGTCGCGCATGACGGGCGTCCAAGCGCGGACGGCGCGCGCGAGCGCGGCCTGCAGCGCGCCGCCGTGCGCGGCGAGGCGGTCGACGTCGGCGGGGGTGATCCAGGTGCAGAGCGTGACGTCGGCGGTCACGAGCCGGATCGGCAAGTCCGAACGGAGGACCGCGAGCGACGCGGCCGCGTCCGAGCACAGGTTGTAATCGACGCCGTGGGGAAACGAGCAGCCGCCGTACGCGACGTCGCGAACGTGGCCGCCCATGATCGTGAGGCGCGCGATCCGGGCTGCGGCGGCCGGGTGGCGCGCGAGCAGGTGCGCGACGTTCGTCATCGGGCCGACCGCGCACACCTCGAGCCCGTCGCGCTCGCGGAGGAGACGCGCCATCGCGTCGACCGCCGGCTCCGGCTCCACCGCCAGCGGCTCGTCGGCCTCGAGGATGCCGACGCCTTCGTTCCCGAACCAGACGAACGCGTCGCCTTCCGAGAGCGAGCGCTCGGAGCCGGTGAACACGGGGACGTCGCGCCGGCCTGCGAGGTCGAGGAGCTTCCGCGCGATCCGGGCGCGGACGAGCGGCTCGCGGCTCACCGTCGTGACCGCGACGAGGTCGATCTCGGGCGACGCGAGCGCGAGCCCGAGCGCGAGGGCGTCGTCGACGTCGCTTCCCATGTCGGTGTCGAGGATCAGGCTTCGCGTCTTCATGCGGGCGCTCCCGAGCCGCCGAGGTCGCGCGCGAGCGCATCCGGGTCGCCCGGTGGGTCGCGCATCCAGCGCGTCGTGAGCGCGAGCGCGGCGAGCGCCGCGCGATCCTCCGCGACCGCCGCGACGCGGGCCGCGCCGATGGTCCGGCGCAGGATCTCGATCGCGGCGTAGCGCGCCGCGTCGGGGAACGAGGGCCGCAGCGGAGAGGCGTTCGCGCTCGCGTACGCGCGCCACATCGCCGCGACCGGGGGCGCCGCGAGGCCGGGCGCGCCGCGCCCGATCGCCGGCAGGACGACGTGCGCGGCGAGCGTCCCGACGTCGAACGCGGGGTCGCCGACGTGCGCGATCTCGGCGTCGAGCAGGACCGGCCCGCGCGCCGCGAGCAGCACGTTTCCGGCCTGGACGTCGCCGTGCACGAGCGCGCCGGTCGGCGCGAGGTAGCGCGCGTACGCCCGGTCGGCGATCGCGACGAGCTCGGCGTCGGCCCAGACGCGCTCCGCGGCGGCGCGGACGGCGGCGGGCAAGGGAAAGTCGTTCGGCCGGAACGGCAGCGCGAAGATGTGGTCGCCGTGGAGCCGGCGCATCTCGTCGTTCGCGAAGCGCGGCGCGAGCTCGGCGTGCCGGCCGGACGTCGCGGCGTGGAGGGCGCCGAGGAGCGCCGCGAGCGCTTCGAGCGCTCGTGTCGCGTCCGCGCCGCGCGCGAGCGCGCGGTCGAGGCGCTCGGCCGCGCCGAGGTCCTCGAGGACGAGCACGCGGCGAGGCTCGTCGAAGCGGACGACGTCGGGGCACACCCGGCCCGGGTCGTGCGGCCGCGCCAGCTCGAGCCAGCGCCGCTCGCAGGCGATGCGCTCGGTGCTCGCGCGGTACTGCGGGAAGCGCTCGAGCGCCGGCCGCGCCTGCTTGACGATCCAGCTCCGGCCGCTCCGGCGCTCGCGCACGCGTCGCACCCAGTTGATGTTCCCGTCCCCGGCCGGCTCGACGTCGAGCTCTTCACCGGGCGTCGCGACCCCGAGCTCGCGCAGGTACGCCGGCAGCGTGTCGTCGCGGAGCGGGTCTCCTCCGGTCTCGTCGTCCACCTCGCCGAACTCTTCTCGGCTTCCGCCCTTCGCGCAACTGCGCCCGACCGGCGGGTGCGCCGGGCCGGCGCAATGCGTGCGCGGGACGTCGCCGTCCCCGGCGCCGGCGGCTTTCGCGGCCATCTGCCATCTCCACGGGATGTGAAGATCGCTTCACATTCCTCGCCGGGGACCATGGTCGCGTCACGGCTTCGGCCTCCGCAGCCGGCCCCGATGGCGCCACCCCACCCGGCTCCGCCCGGCACGGCGTTTGCGCCGGGGCCGCGCGGCCATGGACCACGCCCACCCGAGAGGGCGCCAGCCGCACGAAAGCGGCCCGGCGGCGAACGACCCGCCCGGCCAACTTGACCCCGATACGGCTTTCGCCGTACTCGACTCGCTCCCATGGACGCATGGGTGGACGCCGTGAGCGGGGCGCGGCTGTCGCCGGGCGGAGTGCCGTGTCCGCCCGCGGGCGCGGCAGCGCCGCGTCGCACCGATGGCCGTCGCTCGACGAGCGGCCGCGTGCGGGTGCTCGTCGTCGACGACGACGTCTCGTTCCTCGCCGCCGCCGCGCGCGCGCTCGCCGCCGGCAACCCGCCGTTCGACGTGGCGACCGTCGAGAGCGGCGCCGCCGCGATCGCTCTCCTCGAGCGCTCCGCGGACGGAGACGGACCGCTTCCCGACTTCGTGCTCCTCGACTTCCACCTCCCGGACACGACCGCGCCGAGCGTGCTCGGCCAGCTCTCCCTGCACCCGACCCTGAAGGGGCTTCCGGTCCTCGTGCTGACGCGCGATGCCCGCGACGAGGCGCGCACCGACGCGCTCGTCGCCGGCGCGCGCGACTTCGCCCACAAGCCGTCGCGAGTGCACGCGCTGCGCGAGCTCGCGATTCGCTTCTGGCAGAGACATGGCCCGGACGCCGACGATCCTCCTCGTTGACGACGACCCGGAGGTCGGACGCCTCCTCGGGCGCGCGCTGCGCGACCAGGACCCGACCTTCGTGCTCGAGTGCTTCGAGACCGCGCGCGACGGCGAGCGCGCGATCGCCGAGGAGCCGCCCGACTGCATCGTCCTCGACTACCGGCTGCCCGACGACTCCGGCATCGACTGCCTCCGTCGCGTCCGCCGCTCGCGGCCGGACGTCCCGGTCGTGATGCTGACCGGCGCGGACTCGGCGGAGATCGCGGTCGAGGCGATGAAGCTCGGCGCGTCGGACTACGTCGTCAAGCACGGCCGCTATCTCAAGACGGTGGTCGCGAAGGTGCGCGAGGCGCTCGGCCGCCGTCACCTGGCGCGCGCGCGGTCGCGCGACGAGGCCGACGCCCGGCCCCGGGAAGCGGCGCCGTCGTCCGAGCCGACGGCCGGCGAGCCGTCGTTGGCGGGGATCCTCGGCGAAAGCCCGGTGCTGCGGGCCGCGCTCCGGCTCGCGGAGCGCGCCGCCCGCTCGAACGTCCCCGTGCTCCTGCAGGGCGAGAGCGGCACGGGAAAGGAGCTCTTCGCGCGCGCCGTCCACGACCGCAGCGCACGCGCGCGCGCCGCATTCCTCGCGCAGAACTGCGCGGCGCTTCCGGAAGCTCTCCTGGAGGGCGAGCTCTTCGGACACGTCCGGGGCGCGTTCACCGGCGCCGACCGCGATCGCCGCGGCCTCTTCGAGGCCGCATCGGGCGGGACCCTCTTCCTCGACGAGATCAGCGAGACGACGCCCGCCATCCAGGCGAAGCTCCTGCGCGTGCTCCAGGAGGGCGAGGTCCGGCCGCTCGGCGCGACCGTCGCCCGCCGCGTCGACGTGCGCATCGTGAGCGCCGCGAACGTCGACCTCGAGGCGGCCGTCCGCGACGGCCGCTTCCGGCAGGACCTCTTCTACCGCCTGCGCGTCCTCCCGATCCGCATCCCGCCGCTGCGCGAGCGGGACGGCGACGTGCGCCGCCTCGCGCTCCACTTCGCGCGGGTGTGCGCGGAGAAGGAAGGGGTGCCCGTCCCGGAGCTCGCGAGCGAGGTGCTCGACGCGTTCGAGCGCTACGCGTGGCCGGGGAACGTGCGCGAGCTCCAGAACGAGGTCCACCGCCTCGTCCTCTGCGGCGAGCCCGGCGAGCCGATCGGCCTCGACTCCGTCTCGCCGCCGATCGCCGCGACCCTCGCGCGCGTCGCGGAGGAGGATCGCCCGCTGAAGGCGATCGTCCGCGACATCGAGGTCACGATGATCGTCGATCGCCTGCGCGAGCACGGGTACAACCGCGAGGCGACGGCGCGGAGCCTCGGCATCACGCGCGAAGCGCTCTGGGCGAAGATGAACAAGCTCGGCCTCGAGGTCGGCCGTCGCGGCCCGCTCGCGCCGCGCGACGGCGAGCCCGACGAAGAGTGAGCGCGCGGCACGCGGTCGCCTCGCGTCCCGACGGCGCACTCGGAGAGCCCGACCGCGGCGCGGCGCGCGACGCGCGCACGACCGGCGCGACCTCGTGGCTCCGCGGAGTGTTCTCGCTCCTCGGCGTGGCGGTCGCCCTGGCCGCGGCCGCGACGATGCGGTCCCAGTTCGCGGCGGTCTACGCCGCGTATTTTGCGATCGCGTTCGCGTTCCAGTTCGTCTGGCTCGGCTCGCGCTTTCCGTTCGCCCTTCCCTACTACACGACGATGAACGCCTTCGCGTACATCGCGGGCCCGCCGGTCGTGACGCTCGAGTACCTGCAGCGCGTGCTGTCGTACCCGATCCTCGCGTGGCTCGCGCGCCGCGGCTGGATGTCGCTCCCGCCGCCGCTCGAGCCGGTGCTCGGGCGCGGCCCGGAGCGCGCGGGCGGCACGCTGCGCGCGTGGATCGACCACGGCACGGCGGGCGCGCTCGGGTGCCTCAGCATCCTCCTCCGGTGCGGCATCTTCGCGTGGCTCCGCGCCCAGGATCTCGCGCTCGTCCCCGCGATCGCGATCACAGAGTACGCGACGCTCGCGATCCTGGGAGCGCTGCACGCGGCCGTCCCGCTCCCGATGGCGACCGAGCTCCGCCTCGGCGGGCGGTGGCGCTGGCGGCTCGACGACGAGCGCATCGACCTCGTGGTGGTCGTGATCTTCGTCGCGCCGCTCTTCGTCTTCGTGATCAACCTCGCGTGGGCCTTCGAGGGCCTCGGCGGCGCCGTCGGTTTCTCCCTCGCGACCCTCGGCCCGCACGTCCTCATGAAGCTGTCGAACGATCGCCTCGGCCGGGTGCAGGCCCTGCTGGAGACGAAGCAGCGCGAGCTCAAGGACCTCGTCCACACGGTGGCCCACGACCTGAAGAGCCCGATCAGCTCGGCGCTCCTCACGACGGACCTCATCGCCGATCGCGACGGCGACGCGCTCAGCCGCGAGACGCAGGAGGACCTCGGCCGCGTCGTGAGGCTTCTCAGCCGCGCCGAGGACATGGTGCGCGACCTGTTGCGGGTCTTCCGGATCGTGTGGGAGCCGGAGACGTGGGGCGAGGTCGACCTCGACCGCACGATGGCCGCGGTGCTCGAGACGGCCGGGCCCAAGGCGGCGGCGCGCTCGGCCACGATCTCGGTCGCGCCGCTGCCGATGATCTGGGGACAGGCGGGCAAGCTCGAGCACGCGCTCTCGAACCTGGTGGAGAACGCCGTCAAGCACGTACCGGCGGCGGACGGGGCGATCGCGGTGGAAGCGGTCGTCGACGCGGGCGCCGTGACGATCTGCGTCCGCGACAACGGGCCGGGGATCCCTCCCGACTACCATCGCCAGATCTTCGAGCTGTACTCGCGCGTGCCGCGGCGCGCCGAGGGCGACGGCTCGGGCGTCGGCCTCGCGATCGTGAAGCGCGTCGTGGAGGCGCACGGCGGCCTCGTCTGGGTCGAGTCCGAGGTCGACGCGGGGAGCCGCTTCTTCGTCCGGCTGCCGCGCGTGCTGTCGGCGCCGGCGGCGCGCGACGCGACGCCGAGCGACGCGATCGCGGCGCCGGCCGCGCCGGCACCGGAAGCTTCCTCGTAGGGCGTGCTGCCTAGAACGTCGCGCGGAGGCCCGCGAGCGCGTTGATCGGCCGCGCGGGGAAGCCGATCACCTCCTCGTAGCTCCGGTCGAAGAGGTTCGACACGTTCGCGAACGCCGTGAACGCGACGTCGGCGACGCGCCACGGGAGGCGATACGAGAGCGCGAGATCGACGCGCGTGTACTGCGGGTTCGTCCCGAAGCTGCCGGTCGCGGGGTCGGCGTCCGGGCGGTCTCCGACGAAGAACACGTCGACACGCGCGCGGAACGCGTCGTCGCGCGCGACGAGCGCGGGCGTATCGTACATCGCGAAGGCCGCCATGCGGTTGTTCGGGCGCCGCAGCACCGGGCTCGCGCCGCCCGCCGACTGGAGGCCGAGATACGTGTACGTCCCGCCGAGCGTGAGCCCGTGCCCGACGTCGACCGCGGCCGACGTCTCGACGCCGGTCGCGTCGACCCGCCCGACGTTCTGCGGCAGGAACTTGAAGGTATCCGGGTCGACCAGCACGAACACGATGTCGTCCTTCACGCGGCGATCGAAGTAGGTCGCGGACACGAGCAGGCGGCCGGTGAAGAGCTCCTGGTCGAGGCCCGCATCCCACTCGCTCGAGCGCTCGGGACCGAGGTTCGGGTTCCCGAAGTTCGGGAAGTAGAGCTCGTTGAACGTCGGCGCGCGGAAGCCCTCCGCGTAGGTCGCGCGCAGGCGCGTCGCGGTCTCGGGGAAGCGCCACGCGATGCTCGCCGCGGGAACCGTGACGTCGCCGAACTGCGTGTCGTGGTCGTGGCGGAAGCTGCCGATCGCGACCAGGCGATCCTCGAAGAGGTGGATCTGCTCCTGGACGTAGACGCCGTAGTCGTTCCGGCTCACGTCGAAGTGCGTGTCGGGCGGAACGGAGATGCTCGAGAACGAGCTCACGTTCGCCGCGCGGCGCGTGAACTGGAAGCCGACGGTCGAGATCGACCAGCCGCCGTACGCGTAGTTCGCCTGCGCGTCGGCCTGCGCGATCTCGTTCGGGATGCTGGAGCGGGTCTCGACGGGGTTGCCGGCGTCCGGCGGGTCGTCGAAGCGGGAGTCGTCCTGCACGTACGCGCCGTCGATCTTGTAGGACAGGCCGGGGAGCGGCGCGTCCTCCCAGCCGACCTTCGCGAAGTAGAAGTCGTCGCGCTGGCTCGCGTTCGGATCGAGGACGCCGAGGAAGTTGTTCGCGTTCAGGAGGCCGACGCGCGCCCGGAGGTAGTGGCCGATCGCGTACAGCCGGCCGGTGTCGGTTGGCGCCCAGTCGGCCTGCAGCGCGGCGGTCGTCAGGTCGTAGGCGTCGTTGTGCTTCGTGACGGTGCCTGCCTCGCCGACCGGCACGGCGGGGCCGAAGCCGGCCGTCCCGAGGTGCGTCGCGGCCCCGGCCAGCCCGACCTCCCCTTGCCGGCCGGAGAACGTGGCCGTCTCGCGGTCGGTGTCGCCGTTGCCGCCGGCGCCCGAGATCGTCGCGACGCCGGGCGCGGTCGGTCGGCGGGTGATGAGATTGACGACGCCCGCGACCGCTTCCGAGCCGTACAGGCTTCCGCCGCCGCCGCGCAGGACCTCGATGCGCTCGAACGGCTCCGGGACGAGGTTCGCGAAGTCGAACGCCCCGAGCGTGCCGCTGTTGATCTGGATGCCGTCGAGGAGCGTCAGGACCTGATCGTCGTCGCTGCCGCGGATCGAGACGCTCGAGACGGTCCCGAGCGTGCCGTTCTGCACGACGTCGACGCCGGGGACCTGCCGCAGCACGTCGGGGATGGTCGCGTCCTCGCGCGAGGCGATGTCCTCGCGCGTGAGGACGGTGATCGTCTGCGGGGCGTCGGAGAGGAACGTCCGCGTGCGGGTCGCGGTGACGACGATCGGGTCGAGGCGGGTCGTCGCGAGCCCTTTTTCCGACGTCGGCACCGGCGTCGCCTCGGAGACGAGCGCCGCGTCCTCCGTTTCGGCGACCGACGGCGCCGCGCAGGCTTGCTCCCACTCCTCCGCGCGCGACGGCGCGGCCCAGCAGGCCGCCGCGGCCGCGATCGCGGTCGTCGCGCCGCACGCGAGCGCGACCGCTGCGCCGAGCCGCCGCGCGCGCGCGATCGCCCTCCTTCTTCCCGACGTCGGACTGCCGTCGCCTTCAGCTCTCGATCGAAAACGGTGCACCTGCCTGTCCCTCCCCCGGCGGCGCTCCGACCACGCGCGGAGCCGACGCCGGGAACCGGATGTGGGGTGCGAACCGATCGCGGAGGGGGGCGGGGGCGGCGGTCGCTCGCGGCGCGAGGGCGCGCGGCAGGGCGCTCCGGACGTCGTCCGTCGAGCCTGCGATTCGAGCGACCGGCATGCGTCCCTCCTCCTCCGAGAGGTTCACACGTTGATCCGGTCAGGCAGGTCTCCTGGCTCGGGGATCTCCCTCGTCGCCACGCCTTCCCACCGTCTTCGCCGGCGGCGGATCCGCCCCTCCGAACGGCAGTGGCCTTTGCTGGCGCGAGTCCCCCCTTACAGTTGCGGGGCAGCAGGGGCTTCTCACCCCTTTCCCTCTTCGCCCTGTAACGGGACCTGACCGGCGCGAACGCGGACGCGACTAGCGCGACCCGGCGATGCCGTCAAGTGCGGTCGGGCGGTCTTCGGCGAGCGCAGCGAAGCGGGGGTGATTCGGCGTCAGCGCTCGAGCGAGTCGCTCCCAGGCCCGCATTGCATATGGTACTGTCGCGGCATATGCATATCATATGGCTCAACGGACGACATTGGTACTGGACGAGCGTACGCGAAGGGCGGCGCGCGATCTTGCCCGCCGCTACGATTGCTCCACGTCCGAAGCCATCCGGCGCGCCATCGTGAAACAGCTCGACGCGGAGTCGAAGCCGTCCGCAGCCGAACGCAAACGCCGCCGCGACGTGCTGAAGCGATTGTTCGAGCTGTTCGAGGACACCGATCCCGCCGACGAGGTACGCCGCCTCAAGGCGGAGGACGCCGGCTTCTGAGATGCGCGTTCACCTGGACACGGACTTCCTGATCTATGCTCTCGCGGTGGCCGGCGAGGAGCGCCGGCGCCTCTCGACGCTCGCGGACTCCGAAGACGCCGTCCAGATGAGCGCCGTGGCTTGGTACGAGTTTTCGCGAGGACCGCGTACGCCCGAACAGCTCGCGGTCGCGCGCTCGTTCTTTCCGCCGGCGGATGGGATCGTGCCCTTGTCGGAGGAGCTCGCGACGCGCGCGGCGGAGGTCTTTCGAGTCCTCGGCTCACCCCGCAAGCGGGCCGCCGACATCGCGATCGGCGTGACCGCCGCGGCACTCGGCGCGACCTTGCTCACCCGCAACAAGAGGGACTTCGCCGGAGTCCCTCACCTCGCGTTGGAAACCGTTTGAGCGCACCGCAGCGAGAGATCGCATCCCGGTCGCATCGCATCACCCTCCGGCGAGCCACGCGACGAGGAATGCGACCTCGCCGAGCTCGACGGCCGCGCCGTAGGCGTCGCCCGTCAGGCCCCCGAGCCGGCGCGTGAGCCACGCGCCGAAGGCCAGCGCCGCGAGCGCCGCCGCGCCCGCAGCCGCGATCGCGCCGGCACCGGTCCAAGCGGCGGCGATCGCCGTCACGGCGGTGGCGAGCGCGAGCTCGCGCGCTCCCGCGTGCTCCGTGAAGGCGCGCCCCAGGCCCTCTGAGCGCGCGTACGGATAGACGACCACCAGCAGGACCGCGAGCCAGCGCCCGATCGCCGGGAAGACGACCAGCACGCGCAAGTTGCCGGCCGGCAGGACGGCCGCGAGCGTCGAGACCTTGGCGATCACAGCCAGCACCAGCGCGGTCGCGCCGTGGCCGCCGATCCGGCTGTCGCGCATGAGCGCGAGCGTCCGCTCGCGGTCGCCGCGACCGCCGCCGAGCCCGTCGAAGACGTCGGCGACGCCGTCGAGGTGGAGCGCGCCCGTGAGCGCCGCCAGCGCGGCCACGAGGAGCGCCGCGAGCACCTCTTCCGGTAGCCGGCTCTCGAGGAGCCGCGCGAGCGCCGCGAGCGCGCCGCCGAGGACGAGGCCGACGACCGGGAAGAGCGCGAGCGATCGTCCCACGTCCGCGGGCGAAGCCTCGGGCGCGCCCACCGGGATGCGCGTCAGGAACGAGACCGCGAGCCGGAGCCGACCGAGCGCGCTCACGGGCGACCCCCGAGCGCGGCCGCCGCGACGAGCCCCGCGGCCGCGAGCAACGCGCCCGCCGCGAGCGCGGCGGCCGCCATCGCCCACGCGCGGTCGATCGTCGCGGGCACGAGCGGCGCGCGCCCGTCGCCGAGTCGATAGTGGCCCGGCTTCTCGAGCGCGACCCCGAGGAGCCCCGCCATCGCCGCCATCGGGCGCCCCGCGTTCGGGCTCTCGGTCGCCCCGCCGTCGCGCGCGAGGACGCGCCATCCCGAGCGCACGTCGCCGCCGGCGAGCGCGCCTCCCGCGAGAAGAAGCAGCGCCGTCAAGCGCGCCGGCACGACGTTCGCCGCGTCGTCGAGTCGCGCGGCGGCCTTCCCGAGCCACTCGGTCGCGCCATGGTAGCCGATCATCGCGTCGAGCGTGTTCACCGCGCGGTACGCGACCGCCGCCGGCACGCCGAGCGCGACGAACCAGAGGAGCGGCGCGATCGCGCTGTCGCTCGCGTTCTCCGCGATCGACTCCACGGTCCCGGCGACGAGCTCTGGCTCGCCGAGCCGGCTCGCGTCGCGGCTGCAGAGGCTCGCGAGGCCGGCGCGCGCGCCCGCCACGTCGCCCGCGGCGAGCGCGTCCCGCACGCCGAAGGCGGCCTCGCGGAGCGCGCGCACCGCGAAGGCGGGCTTCAGGAGCGCGATCGCGATCACGATCTCGAGCAGGCGGCTCCCGGAGCACGCGCGGAGGACGAGCCAGCTCGCCCCGCCGAACGCGGCCGGCACGGCGAGCGCGAGAAGCGCGCCGAACGCGAGCTGCGGCGCGCGCCCCGAGCGCGGCGCCGCGCGCAGCGCCGCGTTCACCGTCCAGCCCATCCACACGACGGGATGGAGACGGGCCGCCGGCTCGCCGAGCGCGCGATCGAGCGCGAGCGCGCCCGCGAGGACGACGAGCGTCGCCGGCGGATCGAGCGGGTCGAGGATCACGACGGGTACCCGGTCGCGCGCGGAGCGCTCACGAGCCGGAATCGCTGACGCCCGCGGACTCGAACGTCGCCATGTCGCGCAGCACGTCGAGCGCGGCGTCGATGATCGGGACGACGAGCGCGGCTCCCGTTCCCTCTCCGAGGCGGAGCCGGAGGTCCAGGAGCGGCTCGATGCCGATCGCCGCGAGGACGCGCGCGTGCCCGATCTCGACCGAGCGGTGCGCCGCGACCAGCGCGTCGCGCGCGGCGGGGCAGAGCCGCACCGCGACCAGCGCGGCAGCGGCGGCGATGAAGCCGTCGACGACGACCGGGACGCGGCTCGCGGCGCCGCCGAGCGCGACCCCTGCGAGGCCCGCGATCTCGAATCCCCCGAGCGCCGCCAGCACGCCGAGCGGGTCGTCCGGGTCGGGGTGATTGACGGCGAGCGCGCGCCGGATGACCTCCGCCTTGCGGGCGAGGCCGGCGTCGTCGACGCCGGTGCCGCGGCCCGTGACCTGCGCGGGGTCGCATCCGGTCAGCGCCGCCGCGAGCGCGCTCGCGGACGTCGTGTTGCCGATCCCCATCTCGCCGAGACCGAGGAGCGTCGTGCCGTCGGCCGCGAGCTCGTGCGCGATCCGGATCCCGACCTCGAGAGCGGCGACCGCCTGGTCGCGGCTCATCGCGGGGCCGTGCGCGAGGCTCCGCGTGCCGAGCCCGATCCGCGCGACGCGGATCGCGGGGTGCTCGGGGAGCGGCTCGGCGACGCCCATGTCGACGACCACGACGCGCGCGCCGGCGCGCCGGGCGAGCACGTTGATCGCCGCGCCGCCAGCCGCGAAGTTGAGGAGCATCTGGCGCGTCACCTCCTGCGGGTACGCGCTCACGCCCTCGCGCGCGACGCCGTGGTCCGCGGCCATCACGACGATCGCCGCGCGGAGCGGCGGCAGGTCGAGCGTGCCGCGCACGGCCGCGATGCGGCAGGCCAGCTCCTCGAGCCTGCCGAGGCTGCCGCGCGGCTTCGTCTTGACGTCGAGCCGGCGCTGCGCCGCCGCCGCGAGCGAGGCGTCGGCCGGCGCTACGGACGCGATCGTCTCGTCGAGGAGGCTCACGCGGGCGGCTCTCCGCTTTGCGCCGCCGCGCGCGGCACCACGGCGACCGGCTCCGGGCGCAAGCGAAGAAGGACGCCGAGCGCGCCGAGGTAGAGCTCGTCGCAGCGCGGCGCGAGTCGCTGGTGCGCGAGCCCGACCGCGTCGCGAAAGGCGCGCCCGAGGGGATGGTCCGGCACGATCCCGAAGCCGACCTCGTTCGTGACGAGCACGACGTGGCACGGCGGATCGTCGAGCAGCGCGCCGAGCTCGTCGCAGCGGGCGGCGACCGCGGCGGAATCGCATCCGCGCATCACGAGGTTCGCGATCCAGAGCGTCAAGCAGTCGACCACCGCGACGTCCGCGCGCTCGGACGCCGCGCCGCGCGCGATCGCCGCCGCGAGATCGACCGGCGCCTCCACCGTGACGAAGTCCGCGCCGCGCTCCTCGCGGTGGCGCGCGACGCGCGCGCGCATCTCGTCGTCGAGCGCCTCTGCGGTCGCGACGAAGAGCCGGCGCTCGCCGAGCGAGCGCGCCCGGCGGAGCGCGAACGCGCTCTTCCCCGAGCGCGCGCCGCCGCCGATCAGGATGCGGCGCGGGGTCACGCGCGCGCCCGCCGCTGGTCGCCGTGCGCGGCGAGCCAGCGCGCGACGCCGCGCGCGGTCGCGACGAAGGCCGCGCGGCCGATCGCCTCGCCGACCGCCGTGTGGAGGCCGGCGTACGCGAGCTCGGGACGAGCGCGGTCGAGCGGCGACGCGACGATGCAGCAGTCGGTTCCGGTTCCGGTCGCGAGGCGATCCGAGCCCGGAAGCGCGAGACCAGCCTGCAGGACCGCGGCGGTGCGCGCGGAGCTCGCGATCGAGATCGCCTCGACGAGAGCGGGCTCCGTCAGCGGCTCGGAGGTGACGCAGAGGAGATTGATGGTTCCGGCGTGCACCGCGGGCGCCGCCGGCTCCCCGACGCGGCCGCGGTTCCCGAGGCCGACGGTCGCGACGCAGCGCGCGTCGACGCCGCCGGCGCTCGCGGTCTCCTCCACGCGCGACTCGAGGTCGCAGCTCGTGAGGAAGACGGGCATCGTGGCGAGCCGTTCCGCCGCGAGCGCGGCGCGCGCGAACGCCGCGGGATCGACCGGCGGCGCGAGCTCGTCGTCGCGCACCGCGAGCCACGCCACTGCGCTGGCGCCACCGATGCCGCCGCCCACCACCGTCCAGCCGAGCGTGCGATGGGGGCCGCCGAGGTCGACGACGAACCAGCGCCTCGTCCCGGCGCCTTCGGCGCAGACCGCCCCGGGCGCGCGCGCGGTCGTCTCTTCCGGCTCGTGGCCCGCTCTCATCCGCTCGCCTCGGCGACGTCGAGCTGCGTCGGCCCGCGATGGCCGACGATCTCCCACGCGGACGCGAGGCACGCGAAGGCGACCAGCCAGACGACGCGCGACTGATAGCGCGGAAACGGCCCCGACGACAGCCCGCACACGGCCGCGTTGATCGCGAGCGCGACCCACGAGAAGACGTGCAGCTCGCGCGACGCGAGCGCGACGCCGGCGAGCCCGGCGGAGAGGAAGATGACGCTCGCCCCCGCGTAGAGCGCGAACGCGTCCCGCTGGATCGACGCGATCGCCGCGAACGGCAGCTCGCCGCGCTGCTGGCGCGACCCCGCCAGGCTCGCCGCCTCGCGCGGAAAGCGCTTCCGCACGACACCGGTCACTTACGCGCCGCGACCGTAGGGCTGGAGACCGTCGCCGGTCTCGAACGACATGAGCTGATCGAGCCACGATCGGACCGCCGCCTGCGCGTGCATCCAGGGATGGCGGCGGAGGGAGTCGAGGACGATCGCGCGCGCTTCGCCCTCGACCGCCTGCAGCCCGCCGAGCTTGTGCACCGGGCTCTCGGGGTCCCAGATGAAGTGGAGCGCGGACGGCCGGATGTCGCGGCGGTGCGCGCACAGGCGATACGGCGGAGGGGCGCGGTCGCAGACGTCGGCGAGGAGCTGCTGCACGATCCCGTCCTCGACGAGGCGCGAAAGCACGAACGTCCACGAGGTCTTCGCGAGAAACGGCCGGCCGGCGAGCGCGGTGCTCGCGCCGAGCGCGAAGACGACCGACGCGAGAAGGACGAGCGCGGCGCGCCGCAGCGCTCCCGCCGGCAGCCAGCCGGCGCCGCGGCCCCGCGCGCGGATCGCATCGACGGCGACGAGCCCGGCCGCGAGCGGCAGGTGCGACGCGTCCACCACGACCGACCAGAAGAACGCGAGCCCGACCCAGACCGATCGCCAGCCGCGAGCGCGCGGATCGTGCAGGAGGACGAAGAGCGTCAAGACCAGCACGCCGGTCCAGGCGTCGGGCGCGACCTGTCCGGCGACCCACGCGAGCGGCGTCGTCGCGACCAGCGCCGCGACCGCGACGACCGGAACCGCCCGGCCCGCGACCGGCGCGTAGACGTCCATCACCCGCAGGACGGCCGCGACGACGAGCGCCGACTGGATGATCGCGACCGGCCACAGCGAGAGCCCGACGTGCGCGGCGCGGAGGAAGAGCCCGTAGAAGACCGGCCGATCGATCGGAGCGCGGAGCGCGAAGGAGCTGGCGACGTACGCGCCGGTGTCCGAGGAGACGAGCGGGTAGCCGTTCCAGATCGCCGCCGACGCGACGAGCAGCGTCGACGCGACGAACGCCGCGGAACCAACCCACCGCGGCCGGCCCGGCGCCCGCACGCGCTACCGCGCGAGCCCGGCGCGCGCGAAGAGGATCCAGCCGACGATGAACGCGAGGCCGCCGATCGGCGTGACGGCGCCGAGCCACGCCTGCCCGGTCAGCGTGAGGAGGTAGAGGCTCCCCGAGAAGATCGCGATCCCGGCGACGAAGCACCACGCCGCGGCCGCGGTGCCGGCGGAGGCCGCACCGGCGGCCTCGCGCTGCAGCGTGAGCAGGCCGACCAGGACGAGCGCGAGCGCGTGGTAGAAGTGGTAGCGCACGGCCGTCTCGTAGACGCCGAGCTGCTCGACCCCGAGGCGCGCGCGCAGGCCGTGCGCGCCGAACGCGCCGAGCGCGACCGCGATCGCCCCGAGCGCCGCTCCGATCGCCACCATCGCGCGTCCCGTCATGTGTCGCCGTCCTCCGTCGCGGCTCCTCTGTGCGCGCGCGACGTCATTCGCCGCGGAAGACCGGCTTCCGCTTCTCGACGAACGCCCGCACGCCCTCGCGCGCGTCGTCCGACTTCGAGAGCACCGTCTGCGCGAGCGCTTCGAGGTCGAGGAGCTCGGCGAGCGTCTGCTCGGCGCCGTGGTAGACGGTCAGCTTCGACGTCGCCAGGGCGCCCGCCGGGTTGCGCGCGATCCGGCGCGCGAGCTCGGCGACTTCGCGCTCGAACGCGTCGTCCGCGTAGACGCGGTTCACGAGCCCGTCGCGCAGCGCCTCGTCGGCGGTGAGCGAATCGCCGGTCCACAGGAGCTCGAACGTCCGCGCGGTGCCGACGAGACGCGGAAGGAAGTAGGCGCCGCCGAAGTCCGGCTGCATGCCGACCCGCAGGAAGGGGACGGAGAAGACCGCCGACGCCTTCGCGACGCGCACGTCGCAGGCGAGCGCGATCACGAAGCCGGCGCCGATCGCAGGCCCGTTCACCGCAGCCACGATCGGCTTCGGCGTCTCGCGGAAGCGCTGGATCGCGCGCGTCATGCGGAGGAGCTCGCGCGACCGTCGCACGCTCGAGTGCTCGAGGCGCTCGCCCATCGTCTTCAGGTCGCCGCCCGAGCAGAACGTGTCGCCGGCGCCGGTCACGACGAAGACGCGCACGCGCGGATCGGCGGCGCCGTCGTCGAGCGCCGTCTCCATCGCGCGCCAGTCCTCGGGCATGACGGCGTTCCGCTTGTCGGGCCGGTCGAGCGTGAGCGTCGCGATGCCGTCGTCGCCGACGCGGTAGCGAAGGCCGCCCTCGCCCGCTGCGCTCGCCGGCTCGCTCATGAGCGAGCGCTAGCTGCGGGCGCGCGATCGGGCAAGCGCCGCCGGGCGCACAGCCGAAACGCTGGGCCGGGCGCTGGTGACGGACGAGCGGTTCGGGCTACACGACGCGACATGGAGCCGAGGTCCAAGAGCCCCGAGAAGGCGCGACGAGCCGCCGCGCATCCCGATCGCCCCGGCGAGCTCTGCAAGGCGACGCCGGGCGCGTGGGTCCCGGTCGTGGATCGCGCGCGCTGCGAGGCGAAGGGCGACTGCGTCGAGGTGTGCCCGTACGGCGTGCTCGAGGTCCGACGCATCGAGGACGACGACTACCGCGCGCTCTCCTTCTTCTCGCGGATGAAGGTTCTCGCGCACCGGATGCGCTCCGCCTACACGCCGCGCGCCGTCGACTGCCACGCGTGCGGGCTCTGCGTCGTCGCGTGTCCGGAGCACGCGCTGCGCCTCGTCGCGAGCGGCGCCGCGGCCGGCGGCGCGCCGTCGGCGACGGCCTGACGTTTCGGCTGGCGCGGTGGCGGCGGAGGCACGGCGCGGCGACCTCGCGTTCGGCGCCTGGGTCGGCGCCGGCCTCGCGGTGCTCATTGGAGTCGTCTACCGCGACGCCTTCCGCGCGTGGTTCCTGTCGGACGACTACCACTGGCTCGCGTCGGCCGACGTCCGCGAGGTCCTGCGCTCGTTCGTCGGCTCGTGGGGATGGGGGCCCGCCTACCGCCCGCTCGCGCGCACCGCGTTCCTGCTCGAGGCGCGCGCCTTCGGGACGTGGGCGATTGCATGGCACGCCGCGAGCCTCGCGCTCCTCGTGCTCGACGGGACGCTCCTCGCGCAGCTCCTCCTCCGCCTGTCGCGATCGCCCGTCCTCGCGGCGACGGCGAGCGCCGTCTTCGTCCTCCTTCCGCTCGACCACGAGAGCGCGATCTGGCTCTCGGGGCAGATGCACCTGATCGCGCTCGCGTTGGCGCTGGGCGCGCTGCTCTCGTTCGAGTCGTTCGTCGAGCGCCCGTCGCGCCGGCGCCTGGCGGCCTGCGCCGTCTGGTACGCGGCCGGGCTCCTCACCTACGAGGCGGCGGTCGTCGTCGTCCCGCTGGCCATCCTCGCGACCGCACAGCGCTGGCGCGATCGCGATGCGCGCGCCGCGGCGATCCGCGGGCTCGCGGTCCTCGTCGTCGTGACAGGCGCCTACGCGGCGCTGCGCTGGCATGCGGTCGGCGGAGAGACCCTCTACCCGATGCGGCCGCTCCGCGACGTCGCGAGCCGAAGCTTCTTCGATCACCTCGCGACCGCCGGCCGGACGCTCGTCGGCCAGGTCGGCGTGTCGCGGTGGCTCCTCGCGGCCGCGGCCTGCGCGACGGCGATCGCGTCGCCGCGCTTCCTCGTCGCGGCCGCGCTCGGGTGCCTTGCGGCGGCGGTCGCGTACGCGCCGTTCGCGCTCGTGAACGCGTACGCGCCGCGCTTCTTCTTCATGAGCGGGATCGGGATCGCGGTCGCGCTCGGCGCGCTGGTGGCGGGCGTCGCGCGCCTGCGCGCGATCGGGCCGATCGCGGCGATCGCGCTCGCCGCGACGATCGCGCACTCGCTGATCCCCCGGACCGAGGCGATGGCGGCCGCGCATCGCGCGGCGGGCGCGCTCGAGCGCCGCGTGCTCGAGGAGGTCGCGGTCGTGAACGGCGTCAGCAATCCGCCCGCGCGGGTCTTCGTCCTCGGCGTGCCCGACGACGTCGCCGGCATCGCCGTCTTCTACAATTCGGTCGGGGACGCGGTCCGCGTGTTCGCGCCCGGCTGCCGCGCCCGGGTCGTCATCGTGCGCGACCGCCAGCGAAAGCGGCTCGTGGAGCGGCTCGCCCGTCGCGACGCCCGACGCGGAGACGAGGCGACCACGGATCACCCGCGGGCCGCCCGGCCGGGCGGGCGCGCGCCGGGCGCGCGGCGCCGTCCCAACGCGCTCGACGGGTTCCTCGCGAACCGCACCGCGTTCCTCCTGGTCGACCGCGACGCGACGTCCGTGGGTCCGATCGACCGCGCCGACGCGATCCGCTGGATCCGGCGCGCACCGCCGCCGTAGAGCGGCGAGGTCGCGCGTCAGCCGCGCCCTGGCACCAGCAGCACCGCCTCGTCGGGCGCGAGCGCACCGCCCCACGCGCGGCCCTCGCCGTCTCCCGACGTCGAGACCTCGACCCGGAGCCGCTCCGAGCCGGCCGGCGGGTCCCAGCGCCGCGGCTCCGACGTGAAGTTCACGACCGCGACGCGGCGATCGCCGCCCGTCTCGCGGCGATAGGCGAGGACGCCTTGGGGCGCGTCGAGCGCCGTCCAGCCGCCCGAGGTCAGCGCCGCCGATGCGCGCCGCGCCGCGAGCAGCCGGCGGTAGAGGTGGAGGATCGAGCGCGGGTCGGCGCGCAGCGTCTCCGCATTCTGCCGCTCGGCCTCGGGCGGCCACGGGAGCCACGGTTCCTCGCCCCAGCCGTGCGACGGCGAGCCGTCCCACGGGAGCGGCGCGCGGCAGCCGTCGCGGTTGCCGGGGTCGACCCGGCGCTCGCGCGGAACGAGCGCGTCCTCGAGCCCGAGCTCCTCGCCGGCGTAGAGGAACGGCGTCCCCGGCAGCGTCAAGATCAAGAGCGCGGCGGCGCGGGCGCGCGCCTCGGACCCGAGCCGGGTGCGGTGCCTCGGCGTGTCGTGGTTCGAGAGCACGATCGTCGGCCATGCGCCGATCGGCTCGTAGGCCCGCATCACCGACTCGGTTCGGCTGCGCCACGCCTCGGCCTCCCACGGCGTGTGGAGGACGGCGGGGAGGTCGAAGCAGAGGTGCAGCTCGTCGCCGCGGCCGTAGTACCGCGTCACGTCGTGCGGCGCGACGATGTACACCTCGCCGACGAGCATGCGGTCGCCGGGGTAGGCGTCGACGACCGAGCGCAGCTCGCGCAGGATCGGGTGCGTCGACTCGTCGTCGTGGAGCGCGCAGTGCGGCACTCCTTGCATCTCGGGCGGGTCGTCGGGCAGCGCCGGGTCCTTGCCGAGCGCGTGCACGACGTCGACCCGGAAGCCGTCGATGCCGCGATCGAGCCAGAAGCGAAGCACATCGTACATCGCGGCCCGGACGTCGCGGTTGCTCCAGTTCAGGTCGGGCTGCTCGGGTAGAAACAGATGGAGGTACGACTGGCCGGTCGCGCGATCGAACGTCCACGCCGGGCCTCCCGCGCTGAAGGCCGCCGTCCAGTTGTTGGGCGGGCTGCCGTCCGGCTTCGGATCGCGCCACACGTACCAGCCGCGCTTCGCGCTCGCGCGCGAGCTGCGCGACTCGACGAACCAGGGGTGGAGGCTCGAGGTGTGGTTCGGGACCCAGTCGAGGAGGACGCGGATGCCGCGCGCGTGCGCGTCCGCGACGAGGCGGTCGAGGTCCGCGAGCGAGCCGAAGACCGGATCGACGTCCTGGTAGTCGGACACGTCGTAGCCGAAGTCCGCCATCGGCGACGTGAAGATCGGCGACAGCCAGATCGCGTCGACGCCGAGCCAGGCGAGGTGGTCGAGGCGGCTCCGGATGCCCCCGAGGTCGCCGACGCCGTCGCCGTTCGAGTCCGCGAACGAGCGCGGATAGATCTGATAGACGACGCCCGACTTCCACCACGGCACGCGATCAGGCACGGCCCTCTCCTCCCCCCGATCGCACCGGGGCGCCGACCTCGATCGGGTTGGTGTCGATGGTCGCGGGCGTCGCCTCGAGGCGGGGCTCGCAGGTGCGGAGCACGATGCGGCCGCGCGTCGCGCCCGCGCGCGAGCCGCTGCCGTCGGCTTCCGCGACGCGGAGGACGATCCGCGACGGATCGCTCGACGCCGGGAACTCGAGGCAGTCGGACGCCGCCGCGCCGTCGCCCGCCTCTGCCGCCCGGCGCGCCTTCTCGATCCGCACGCGGAGCGCTGCCGCTCCCTCGCCGTCCGCGACGAAGCTCGCGTCGCGCGCGAGGCGGAGCGGCCGCAAAGTCACGGCGTGGAGGGCGACGGTCGCCCCGTCGAGAGCGTCGTAGCGATCGAAGTCGGTGCGGGCGATCACGCGCGCGTTGCCCTGCGACAGGTTCTCGCCGACGCGCGAGGTCGTCTCCTCCCAGAAGCGCGGGCGGCCGACGTCGAGGTGGAGGAAGCCGTTGGTCGCGTACCAGCCGGCGCCGCAGCACTCGAGCTCGCGCACCGCGATCCAGAGCGCGCGCTGGTCGAGCCCGACGAAGCGGAGGTCCGCGGCGAGACCCTCGGTGTGCATCGACGTGCGTGCCGCCTTGTGGCCGCGCGCGATCAGCGACGAATTGTACTCGCCGCTCCGGTAGCCCGAGACGAGGACGATCGCGCGCGGGCGCTCGCGGTCCTCGAGGTAGTCGATCGTCTCGATGAGGCGGAGCGCGACGCGCGTCGTGTCGTCGTCGCCGCGCGAGCGGAAGAAGCGATCCACCGCCGCGAGCGACTGCGCGTCGTAGCTGCCGTCGGCGCGGCGGTAGCGCACGTGGAGCTTGTCGCCGGTGTGCCCGTTCTGGAGCGAGACCTCGCCGTCGCCGGAAAGGAAAAAGCGCGACGTCTCGCCGGCGGCCGCCGGCGACGCGATGGCGAGCGCCGCCGCGATCGCGAGGAGCGCTGCCGTCGTCGCCCTTCGGCGGGCGAGCCGCGCGCTCCGTCGCATCCTCGCGGGTGCTGCCATCCCGATCGTCGTATCCGCGGGCGGGGCGCGAGTCGACCCGAGCGCGCCGCGCGGGCGAGGGAGGCGGCGTGCGCGCGTCGCCCGTGCGCCGGGCGCGCGTGGTATAGTGACGCGGAATGCGCCCCTGCGACCTCTGCGGCAATGCGATCATCGCCCGTGTCGCGCTCCTCGGCGGGCGATCGGATCGCCGCATCTGGCTCTGCGCCGCGTGCTTCGGTCGCTTCGAGGCGCACGAGCTCGCGCCCGACGAGCTGCTCGTGCTCGCGCGCTTGACCGCGCGCCGGCGCGGCAAGTGCGAGTGGTGCGCGGAGCGCGAGCCGGTCGCGCAGGTGCGCGTTCCCGGAGCGGACGGCCGCGTGTTCGCGTTTCACCTGTGCGCGTCGTGCTCGCGCACCGCGCGCGAGCAGGCGGGCGGCCAGGTCCTGCACGGCCAGGCCGCGATCGCCGGCGACGTCGCGACCGACCCGCGCTACGACCGCGCGCTCGCAGTCGCGCGCCGACGCAAGGCAATCCACCGCGTCAAGTAAACGAGGGGATCGCTCCCCTCGCCCCCGCGGGCTCGCCTCGCTCGCTGGAAATCGTCCGTAGCGGCTCGTCAGGGAACCAACGTCCCCCGGATTCGCGCGGTGATCGCGTCCGGCGGCTCGTCGATCGAGAACGACGGGATGCCCTCGTCGGGCGCGGGCTCCTCGAGCGTCGCGAGCTGGCTCGCGAGCAGGTCCTCGTGCGCGAAGTGGCCGGGCCGCGCGCGCAGGCGCTGGCGCAGCAGCGACTCCTCGCCGCGCAGGTACGCGAACGCGACCTCCGGAAGGCCGCCGCGGATCTCGTCGCGATAGACGCGGCGGAGCGCGGAGCAGGCGATCACCGCCGGGTGGCGCGCGCGGACGCGCTCGGCGACGACGGCGGCGATCGCGGCGAGCCAGGGGGCGCGGTCCGCGTCGTCCAGCGGCACGCCGCGTGCCATCTTCGCGACGTTCTCCGGCGAGTGGAGCTCGTCGCCGTCGACGAACTCCCAGCCGAGGTCGCGCGCGAGCGCGCGGCCCACCGTCGTCTTTCCCGAGCCGGAGACGCCCATGACGACGATGACGCTCGGCGCGGCCACGATCGATTCGTATCGCGTACTCGTACGCGCGGCGAGTCGCGCGACCACGCATCGCGCATCGGATCGAAACCCTTGACGGGACGCCGCCTGCCCGGCGATACCGCTCGCATGGACCTTTCGTTCAGCAAGGAAGACGAGGCCTACCGGCAGGAGGTCCGCGCCTGGCTGCGGAAGAACCTCCCGAAGCGCGAGACCGACGCCGAGGGCGGCGAGCTCACCCTCGACGATCCGCGCCGCATCGCAAACGCCAAGGCGTGGCAGCGAAAGATGTACGACGCCGGCTACGTCGCCACGGGCTGGCCCGAGGAATACGGCGGCCACGGGGCGAGCATCCTCCGGCAGTCGATCCTGAACGAGGAGCTGGTGCTCGCGAAGGCGCCGACGCTGATCGGGATGATGGGCATCCAGATGCTCGGCCCGACGCTCATCCGCACGGGCACGGACGAGCAGAGGAAGCGCTTCCTCCCGAAGATCCTGACCGCCGAGGAGCTCTGGTGCCAGGGCTACTCCGAGCCGGGCTCGGGCTCCGACCTCGCGTCGCTCAAGACGCGCGCCGAGCTGGACGGCGACTTCTTCGTCGTGAACGGCCAGAAGGTCTGGACGAGCACCGCGCAGTTCGCCGACTGGATGTTCTGCCTCGTCCGCACCGACCCGAGCGCGCCGAAGCACAAGGGCATCTCGTATCTCCTGATCGACATGAAGAGCCCCGGCATCACGGTGCGCCCGCTCGTGCAGATGACGGGACAGGCGGGCTTCAACGAGGTCTTCTTCGACAACGTGCGCGTGCCGCGGAAGAACCTCGTCGGCAACCTGAACGAGGGCTGGATCGTCGCCAACTCGACGCTCAGCTTCGAGCGCAACATGCTCGCGAGCACGACCCGCACGCAGCAGCTCATGAGCGACCTCGTCCGCCTCGCCGGCCGCCGCACGCGGAACGGCGGCAAGGCGCTGAAGGACCCGGTCGTCCGCCAGCGCCTCGCCGAGCTCGAGATCCAGGTCGAGGCGATGAAGTTCCACTCCTGGAAGCAGCTCTCCGACGGGATCCACGGGCGATCGCCCGGCATCGGCGCGTCGATCAACAAGCTCGTCACGACGGAGCTGAACCACGCGATCTGCGCCGCCGCGCTCGACGTGCTCGGCGGCTACGGCGGGCTCGCGAAGGGCGCGCCGCACGTCGAGGACCGCGGCGTCTGGCCGATCGACTGGATGTTCACGCTCGGCATGATCATCGGCGGCGGCACCTCGCAGATCCAGAAGAACATCATCGCCGAGCGCGGCCTCGGCATGCCGAGGAGCGCCTAGCCCACCCTTTCGGATACGCGGGCGCGGGGGCGCCCGTCGGAGACACTGCTTCCATGGATTTCGGGTTGACGGACGACCAGCGGCTTCTCGCCGAGGCGGCGCGTCAGTTCCTCGCCGGCGAGTCGACCCCGCAGGCCGTTCGCCGGATCGCGGAGGACCCGCAGGGCTTCTCGCCCGAGCTGAACCGGCGGATCGCCGAGCAGGGCTGGCCGGGCCTCTTGATCCCCGAAGCGTACGGCGGCCTCGGGCTCGGGATCCTGGACGCCGCCGTCATCCTGACGGAGCTCGGGCGCGCGCTCACGCCGGCCCCGTTCCTCTCGTCGGGCGTCCTCGCGACGACGCTCTTCCTCTCCGCGGCGACCGCCGCGCAGCGCCGCGCCTGGCTGCCGCGCCTCGCGTCCGGCGAGGTCACGGCGACCGTCGCCTGGCTCGAGGACTCCGAGCGCTTCGACCCCGCAGGCATCAAGCTCCCCGCCCGGAAGGCGCGCAGTGACCAGATCCGCCTCTCGGGCGCGAAGCTCTTCGTGCTCGACGCGCAGGTCGCGGACGTCCTGATCGTGGCCGTGCGGTCGAAGCGCGGCGTCGGCCCCGACGGCGTGAGCCTCCTGCTCGTCCCGCGCGACACCCCGAACCTCGAGCTCACGCCGCTTCCGACGATCGACCGCACGCGCCGCGCCTACGAGGTCCGGTTCGACGACGTCGCGGTGCCGCGCAGCCACTTATTGGGCGGGGAGGGCAAGGCCTGGAAGCACCTCGCGCGCATGTTCGACGTCGCCTGCGTCGCGATCGCGGCGGAGAGCCAGGGCGGCGCGGAGCGCGCGCTCGAGATGGCGGTCGAGTACGCGAAAGTGCGAGAGCAGTTCGGGCGCGCGATCGGCAGCTTCCAGGCCGTCAAGCACATGGCGGCGGAGTCCTTCGCGGACATCGAGCCGTCGCGCTCGCTCCTCTGGTACGCGGCGTGGGCTCAGCAGGCGATCCCGAAGGACGCATCGCGCGCCGCCTCGATGGCGAAGGCCCGCCTCGGCGACGTCTACTCGCGCGTCGCGAACCGCGCGGTCCAGATGCACGGCGGGATCGGCTTCACCTGGGAGCACGACATCCATTTCTGGTTCAAGCGCGCCAAGGTGAACGAGCTGTCGTTCGGCACGCCGACCTGGCACCGGGAGCGCGTTGCGCAGCTGTCGGGCTGGTAGGTTGCGACAGGGCGCTCGTCGCGCTGGGATGGCGGGGCCGTGAAGCTGACGCACGCCCTCTACGAGCCCGGCGGCGACGGGCCGTTCCCGACGCTCTTCGCATTCCACGGCTACGGCTCGAACGCGCTCGACCTCCTCGGCCTCGCGCCCCACGTCGCGCGCGGCCGGCTGCTCGTCATCGCGGCCGAGGGCCCGGACGAGCTCGTGCTCGACACGGTGGGCGGTGGGTCGCCGCGCGGGTTCGGCTGGTTTCCGCTGACGCTCGCGAACCCGCCGACGCCGCTCGCGGTCGCGAGCGCGGTCGCCCGCGCGCGCGAGTTCGTGGACGAGGCGATGGCGCGCTACCCGGTCGATCGCGGCCGGGTCGGCGTGCTCGGCTTCAGCCAGGGCGGGGTCGTCGCGTACGCGCTCGCGCTGTCGGCGCCGGACCGGTTCCCGACGCTCGCGGCGCTCTCGAGCTGGCTGCCGGACGACCTCGCCGCGTCGCTCCCCGCCGTCGATCGCAGCCGGCTCTCGGCGCTCGTACAGCACGGGCGCCGGGACGAGGTGATCGCGCCGGCCCGGGGCCGGGCGTCGGCGGAAAAGCTCCGGGCCTTCGGGGCGGAGGTCACGCTCCGCGAGTACGACATGGCGCACGAGGTCGGAGCGCGAAGCCTCGCGGACCTGTCCGCATGGCTGGAGGAGCGGCTGGGCTAGCGTCCCGAGCCGCTTTATTGCAGTTTGTTGACACCTTCTTTGGCATCACCGTATAGGCTGGTGAACCCAGCTCGCGCCATCTTCCATCCACGGAGCGCGTAGAAAGAGCCCCATGCGATCAGCCTTCTTGAGCATCGGTGCCATCGCGGCACTCGCCCTGGCCGCCGGCTGCAGCGACGGCGACAACTCGGGATCGTCGGAGCCGACCGGAACCGTCGTCCGGCCCGGCGACTCGATCCAGTCCGCCGTCGACGCCGCCGCGCCCGGCGACACGATCACGGTCATGCCCGGCGACTACACCGAGACCCACGCCGGCACGTCGGCCGTTCACATCACGAAGCCGCTCAAGCTGATCGCCCAGAGCGATCCGCCCGACCAGCGCGTCCGCATCCTGCCGAGCGCCGGCCAGCGCGACGGCATCGTCGCGGAGCCCGCGAACACCGGCGACCCGGACATCGACGGCCTCACGATCAGCGGCTTCACGATCGAGGGCTTCTCGAACAACGGGATCTGGTTGAAGCACGTCCAGAACTTCACGATCGAGAAGAACGAGTCGATCAACAACCTCGAGAATGGGATCTGGCCGACGATCTCGGCGAACGGCGAGGTGCGGAACAACGTCGCCTACGGCTCGCTCGACTCGGCGCTCTGGGTCGAGGCGTCCGAGAACGTCCGCATCCTCGACAACGACCTGCACCACAGCCCGACCGGCCTCGAGATCACGGTCTCGAACGACATCCACATGGAAGGCAACGACGTCCACGACAACGTGGTCGGCGTCGGGCTCTACCACCCGTCGGGCGCGGGGTTGCCGCCGTCGCAGTGGCCGCCGTCGCCGTTCCGCAACTGGACGCTCGTCAATAACAAGGTCAACAACAACAACTTCCCGAACCCGGTCTCGAGCGGCCTCGTCGGCGCGCTGCCTTCAGGCGGCGGCGTCCTGGTGCTCGGCGTCGACACGGTCGACGTGCGGGACAACGAGGTGAACAACAACAACTTCTTCGGGATCGCGGTGGTCGACTACTGCATCGCCGTCGACGGCACGCCGAACAGCTGCCAGAACAACCCGCCCTTCTACACGGACGTGTCGCCGGACGGGAACCGGCTCGTCGACAACACGGCGACCGGCAACGGCGCCGCTCCGCCGCCCGGCCCGTTCGAGGCCGTCGCGGGCGATCTCCTCGCGATCGGCGGAACGAACAACTGCGCCAGCGGCAACACGGCGAACAAGGTCACCTTCGCTCCCGAGCTGCCTCCGTGCTGAGCGCGCCGGGCTGCATGCGCGCCCGGCACGCGATGGGAACGCCGCACGAGAGGTAGCGCGGTGTCCGAAAGAGACGGCTCGACCGCGCTCCGGCGCTTCGCGGGGCCGGTGGCCGACGAGCTCGCGATCCTGTCGCGATCGGACGATGCGTCGTGCAGCGCAGGGCAGCAGGCCGAGGCCGCGTATCGCGCGCTCGCGGATTCGCTCGCGGCGGCGGGGGCTTCGTTTCGCGAGGTCGTGAGCGAGCGGGTCTTCTTGCGCGATGCTGGCGATCCATCGGCGGTGCTCGCGGCGCGCGCGCGCGTGCTGCGTGATGCCGGCGGGAACGCGCCCGCGCCGACCTCCATCGGCCAGCCTCCGGTCGACGGCGGCGCGCTGGAGGTGATCGCGTCCGTCCTCGTCCCGCGCGATCGCAGCGCGTGGTCGGTGGAGAACATTCCGCCGGACGTCGCCTGCGGCTGCGAGGGATGCCGCGGCTCGGGCGCGCGGCTCGTCGTGCTCGGCGACGAAACCGTTCTGCACACCGCGAATCTCTACGGTTGCGGCGCCGGCGCCTACGAGCAGGCCTGGGAGGCGTTCCGCGCCGCGGAGCGACTTCTCGAGCGCTCCGGCATGACGTTTCGCGACGTCGTTCGCACCTGGATTCACCTCCGCGACATCGACCGCGACTACGACGCGCTGAATCGCGCGCGGCGCGAGTTCTTCGCGCGCTCGGGGATCGAGCTCCGGCCGGCGAGCACGGGGATCGGCGGAGCTCCGTGGCCGTCGGTGCATTCCTGCTCCTTGAGCTTCCACGCGGTGAAGTCGGCGCGGCCGCTCGAGGTGACGGGGATGTCGACGCCGCTCTTGAATGAAGCCTGGAGCTACGGCGCCGACTTCTCGCGCGGGCTCCGGGTCGTCGAGGCGAACAAGACCGCGCTCCACGTGTCGGGGACGGCGAGCATTGACGAGGCGGGGCGGACGGCTCACGTCGCCGGGTTCGAGGCGCAGGCGGAGCGCATGCTCGAGAACATCGCGTCGCTCCTGGACGGCCAGGGGGCGCGATTTTCCGACCTCGTGTCGGGCGTGACGTACCTGCGACACGCGAGCGACGCGGCGGTCTTCCGCGCGGCCGCGCGACGGCGCGGCTTCGACGGTTTCCCGTGCGCGGTGGTCGAGGCGGCCCTCTGCCGGCCGGAGCTCCTGTGCGAGGCGGAGGTCGTCGCGATGCTTCCCGGGAACGCGGCCGGGGCGTAGAACGCTGCTGATGGGTCGAGCTTCATGGGCCCGCGTGCCGGCGGCGGCCGTCGCCGTCGTTCTGGCCGCGCTGGTGCTTTCGGTCTTCCTGCCGGCGGGAGCTGCGAACGCGCCGGCGCTCCGGATCACGTACCCGGCCGACGGCACCCTCTTCCCGCCGGAGATCGTCGCGCCGACGTTCACCTGGGAGGACGCGGGCGGCGCAGCTCGCTGGGACGTCGTCGTACGCGACGCCGCCGGTGCCGAGCTCGCGAAGGAGTCCGTGGATGCGCCGCGCTGGCGGCCGTCGGAGGACGCGTGGCGGCACATCAAGCAGAAGAGCCGCGATCGCGACGCCGAGGTCGTCGTCACCGCCGCCCGCGCGGTGGGCAGTGCCGGTGACGGTACTGCCGGGCCCTCCGCGCGCGTGCGGATCCGCACGTCGGAGGACCCCGTCGGCGACGCGCTGTTCTATCGCGAGGTGCCGCTCCCGTTCCTGAAGGCGGTGCAGGACCCGTCGAAAATCCGCTGGCGCTTCGGGACCGTCGACATGCAGGACGGCCCGCCGATCGTGCTGCAGAACCTCCCCGTGTGCGGGAACTGCCACTCGTTCGCCGACAACGGCAGCGTCCTCGGCCTCGACGTCGACTACGGCAACGACAAGGGCGCGTACGGCATCCTGCCCGTGTCGGCGCACATGGTGATGAGCGACGACAAGATCATCACCTGGGCCGACTACAAGCGCGAGGACGGCGAGCTGACGTTCGGCCTCTTGTCGCGCGTCTCGCCGACCGGCCGCTACGTGATCAGCACCGTCAAGGACCGCTCGGTCTTCGTCGCGATGCCGGACCTGATGATCTCGCAGCTCTTCTTCCCGATCAAGGGCATCCTCGTCGTGTACGACCGCGAGACCGGGAAGTTCGCCGCGCTCCCGGGAGCCGACGACCCGCAGTACGTGCAGACGAACGCGGTCTGGAGTCCCGACGGGAAGGAGATCGTCTTCGCGCGCGCGAAGGCGCACAAGTCGGAGCGCCTCGAGCAGCAGAACGCGGCCCTCCTCGACGCCAAGGACGTCCCGGAGTTCACCGTCGAGCGGCAGCCGTTCCGGTACGACCTGTTCCGGATCCCGTTCAACGACGGAAAGGGCGGCAAGGCGGTCCCGCTGGACGGCGCGTCGAGCGACGGGATGAGCAACTACTTCCCGAAGTACTCGCCCGACGGGAAGTGGATCGTCTTCACGAAGTCGAAGAGCTACATGCTGCTGCAGCCCGACAGCGAGCTCTGGATCGTGCCGGCTTCCGGCGGCGCGGCGCGGAAGCTGAAGCACAACACGCCGCGCATGAACTCGTGGCACAGCTGGTCGTCGAACAGCCGATGGCTGGTGTTCTCGTCGAAGGCGAACGGCCCGTACACGCAGCTCTGGCTCACGCACATCGACGAGAACGGGAACGACAGCCCGCCGGTGCTGCTGGAGCGCTTCACGTCGCCCGACCGCGCGGCGAACATCCCCGAGTTCGTGAAGCTGCCGGGCAACGCGATCGCGGACATTCGTGAGCAGTTCCTCGATCCGTACTCGTTCCTGCGGGCCGGGATCGCGAACGAGCGCACCGGCGACCACGCGGGCGCGGAGCGCGCGTTCCGGCGCGGCATCGAGCTCGCACCGGACGACGCGGAGATCCGGAACTCGCTCGGGTGGACTCTATTCCAGGAGGGTCGGTCCGCAGAGGCGGTGACCGAGTACGAGCGCGCTCTTGCAGCGGACCCGAAGCACGCGAAGGCGCACAACAACCTTGCGCTCGCGCTGGTCGATCTCGGTCGATTCGACGAGGCGGCGACGCACTTCAAGGCGTCGCTCGAGATCGAGCCGAGGGCCGAGATCTGGAGCGACTACGGCTTCGCGCTGGCGCGCCAGGGTCGGACCGAGGAGGCGCGTGCCGCGTACGCGAAGGCGCTGGATCTCGATCCGAGCTGTCCGTCGGCGCACCGGAACCTGGCCGTGTCGTTCGTCCAGGCGGGAGCGCTCGAAGAAGCCGAGTCGCACTACCGCCAGGCCCTGGCTTCGAAGCCGAGCGCCGAGACGTCGAACGGCCTCGGCTACGTGCTGCTGCGGCAAGGTCGCATGGACGACGCCATCGCCGAGTTCCAGAAGGCGATCGACGCGGATCCGAGCTACACGCCGGCGTACAACAACCTCGCCGATGCGCTCGCGCGACAGGGGAAGTTCGCAGAGGCGGAGCAGGTGTACGAGCGGTCGCTCGCGGTAAAGCCGAGCGTGGGCGTGTACAACGCGCTCGGCGCCGTGCAGCGGAGGCTCGGCAAGACGGCCGAGGCCGAGCAGCAGTTCGCGAAGGCGAAGGCGCTCGACGCGTCGCGCTGACCGCCGCCCGAGACACGGCTTCCCCCGAGGTTGACCGTCGCGGCCCACCGGTTCTATTGGCCGGTCAGGGCAAGAGATGCCGAATCGCCGCGCGAAGGCAAGGGCTCGACGTTTCGACGACGCTGCGGCGAGATTGTCGCTCCAGGCCGCCTGCCTACTTGGCGTGCCACCATGAAAGGAGGCCGGAGAGCACACGAACTCCCGAAGGTGGCGAGAACGCCTGCCGCCCGATGCGGACGGCCGTCGGCTCCTAGAAAGCGGCCTCGCCCACATGACGTTTGTGGCACGGCTGGCGACGCTGTCGATAGCCCCGAGACGACGGGACTTATGTCATCCCAACCGATGGCGGACCTGATTTATGCAGACCATCCTCAGCGTTATACGGAACCGCCGATTTCTTGTTAGACCTGTGGGGAATACGTGACCCTCCGCGACCACCTGACTCTGAAGAAGCGGCGCACCTCGATTGCGACATACCTAGGCCTGGTCGCATTCGTCGTGGGCGCAATCGTCGGCGGATCGAGTCGTCTCCTCCTAACCTTCGGCCTGGTCGGATTCGCGATCTCGTTTCTCAGCGTTGGCTACATGGTGATCGGGATCCGTTGCCCTGTGTGCCGCAATCGCCTCGGGCAGCTTCTCGCGTCGGTCGGTGGCCCATTCTCCGTCTCCCCCAACATTGCGCTGTTGCCCGTTCTGCGCCGTGGCGTTTGACTCCCAGCTCACTGATGCGCGAACGGTCTAACAAGCCGCTGCAGCCGACGCGGGCCACGTGGCCATTCGAACAGCGGGAGACCGCGCGTTGTCGCCCGCGCGGCTGAGCGCCAGCGTTAGCCAGATGCCGGCCGTGTCGATTTTCAACGTATGGTGGTGTGGCGATGGAAGTGACATGAGATCCGCGAAAAAGAGCTTCCAACCGAAGGAAGCATCATGTCGATTTCGCGGAGGCAGCGACTGTGTTTGCCGATCCGCTCTCGGCTACGTTCCCAGACCCGGATCACTCGCGCGGAGAGCAGCGCTATGTGACGATCGGACAGTCCGCACACGGGCGCTCTCTCGTCGTGGCTCACGCAGATGTGGGAGAGGAAATCCGGATCATCAGCGCACGGCGCGCCACACAGCGCGAGCGGAGATTTTATGAAGAAGAATAAGCCTTCGAAGAACGACGACCTCCGCGCGGAATACGACTTCACGGCGATGCGCAGCGGGGTACGCGGCAAGTACGCGGAACGCCTGCGAAAGGGCTCCAACGTAGTCCTGCTCGAACCAGATGTCGCGGCGGCATTTCCGAATGCGATCGCCGTGAATGACGCGCTGCGGGCGGTGATGGAGGCCAGCAGAGCCATGCGACGCAGAACAGCCCGGCCGAACAGGCCGCTGCAGCGGCCGGCGCTGGCGCGCCGCCGCTGAGCGGCCGATCGTCGGGCAGACGGACCAGGAGCAAATCGACGATCTCCAATCCCCAGGGTGGCGGAGAAGATCAGCGACCTGACGCTCGAGTATCCAGAAGGGCTCGCCACCTCGATTTCCGATGTCCGGGCAGCTTGTCCCGAGGAGGAGCTCCTCATCTGCTCAAACCAGAGGAACTCCGATGAGACGTCTGCCCAACAGGGGCCCAGTAGAGAATGCCAGAGATCTCGCGTTTCTTGGGGATCGTGGTTGCGATGTTTTGCAGCGACCACGCGCCGCCGCATTTCACGCGAGGTACGGCGATCACGAGGTCACCATGCGGATCGACGATGGGGGCGGTGGATGGGGATTTCCCGCGACGGGCTCTCGGGCTCCTTCTCGAGTGGTATGCTCTTCACCGCGAAGAGCTCCGCGACAATTGGGAACGGGCTCGCGCTCGTAGCCCGCTGCAGAAGATCGAGCCCTTGGAGTGACGACATGGCGATGACGCCGAGGCTGGAAGCCGCCGAGTACGTGGCCGGCTACCGAATTTGCGTGCGGTTCGCTGATGGACGGGAAGGAGAGATCGACCTGGCGCAGGAACTCTGGGGCGAGGTGTTCGAACCAATAAGGGACGTGTCCGTCTTTCGACGATTTCGCTTGGATCCCGAGCTGAGCACCATCGCGTGGGAGGCCGGTGCCGATTTGGCTCCGGAGTACCTCTACGAGAAGGCGGCTGCCCAACCGGGCGCTAAGACGGCAGGGCCTTCGGCCCGCCGCTGAGCGCCTTCTTGCTAGGGCCGCTTCGCCTCGAGGTGCTTCCATGCGCGCGGCAGCGAAACGTCGCGGTTCGGCTCCCGCGGCGGCACGTTGATCCCGGTCGCGGGCGGCTTCCAGCCCATCTTCTTCATCACCTCGAAGACGTGGGCCATGTTCAGCATGTCGTGGCTGTAGCAGAAGAGGCCGTTGCCGGCGTAATACAGGATTGACAGGCCGGCCACGAACCACCGCTTTCCGTCCGGACCTTGGCCGAGCACCTGGTCCCACTGGCTCACGACGCGCGGGCCGTCGACCATGATCCAGTTCTCGGGGGTCGACCAGCCGTAGCCGGTGAGGCCCTCCATCGACTTCACGAAGAACTCGCGGATCGCCTCGCGCCCCTCGATGCGGCCCCACGCGGGGTCGATGTACGCGGCGTCCTCGGTGAAGAAGTCCGCGAGCACCGACCACGGCTTCTTCCCCGCGTCGATCTCGTCGCGCACGGCGACGAAGCGCTCGTAGGTCGCGCGGGCTTCGCGCTCGATCGAGTCCGACATCGGCAGGCCTCCTTCGTGTTGGCCAGCCTCGCCGGACGCGCGTGCGGATGCAATCGCAGCGCGCGTCAGCGATCGTAGACCACGCGGACGACGACGAACCACGGGTAGCGCTCGTCGACCACGTGCCCGTCGGACGTCGCCAGCGTGCCGTCATCGGTGACCGGCACGTGCTTCGCGGTCACCGCGTCGCCGACGTTGCCGCCGACCACGGTCAGGGTCCCGGGCGCGGCGGCGACCACCAGGTCGCAGTGCCCGGCGAAATCGACGGGCAGGTCGTCGTAGCGGAGGCCCTTCGACTTCTCCCGACCGAGGCAGATCAGATCGCCCGGGCGCGGCGGATAGACCTCCGGCCGCTCGGCGCGAACGCGCCACTCGGGCGACCAGGTGCGGGCCGCGTTCACGTAGGTCGCGTGGGTCGGCGAATAGGGAAAGCCATCACCGGCACCGGCCGTCCGCATCACGTACGAGATGAATGCCGCCGACCACGCGTAGTCGCCGTCGCGCTCGGCAGGAAACACACGACCCTCGTCGTCGTGCTTGCCGGTCCACGCGTCGTCCTCCCGCCCGGCGTCCTGGCCGAGCCACCAGTACTCGCCGACGCGTTGCCACATGCCTTCGGCACGCTCCGGCTTCGCGTCGGCGGGCACCTGGCGATCCGGGTCCGGCGGAGCGTCATCGATCGGCGCACCGAACGCGCGCCACTCGCGGAGCGCGATCGCGACCGCCGCATCGCGCGAGAACGGCTCGTACGGCACGGCCGCGAACGGCGGGACGTGTGCGTCGCGGCGCGGAGCGCAGCCGACGAGGGCCGCGACCACCGCACCATACAGCGCGAGCCAGGGCGAGCGTTGCATGCGGGTCCTGCGCTTCGGCTCCGTACCAGCAGGTAGTCGACGCCGCGCCCGGTCGCCAGGAGCGCGTCGTTCGAACTCATCGCCAAAGCCCTGTAGTCCGGTACGCGGGGAAGGGGGGCGGGATGTCGGTCGGTCGCAGACGGAAGATCGGGTTACGTCGAAACGCAAAGGCAGCGGCGGCCTTGCTGTTCCTCCTCGCAACAGGGGGCCAAGCGGCCGCGCAGGACGCCGGCACGGCAGCGAGCGCCACGACCCGCGGCCCGAACGAGCTCGGCCTCTGGGGCGGCGGCTCCGTCGCCTCCGCCACGATGATCGGCCGCTGGACCGACTTCGACTTCGGCATGCTCGCCGTCCGCTATGCGCGCGAGCTCTGGAGCAAGGACTCCTTCGCCCTCGACTGGACGATCGACGGCGTTCCGCTCGCCCTGCTCTCGCTCCGCCGCGGCGGGACTGCGAATCACCAGAGCGGCTCGAAGGACGTCGTCTATGGGGCCGGCCTGGCGCCGATCGGCCTCCGCTTCGACTACGACGCCTTCGGCTGGTGGCGCCCGTACTTCGCGACCAACATCGGCTTCCTCATGTTCGAGGAGCGCGTCCCGGCGAGCGGCACCAAATTCAACTACACCTGGGACTTCGGCCTCGGCACGCAGCTCTTCGTCACCGACGACCAGGCGCTCACGCTCGGCTACGACTTCAAGCACATCTCGAACGCCTACAGCGGCAAGGACAACCCGGGCTTCGACGCGAACCTCTTCTACATCGGCTACTCGTTCTTCCGCTGAGCGCAGGCCGCTCCCATCGGGGTGGACGGCGCCGCGACGTCGTGATCCTCTCCCGCCATGCGCCTGACCCTCGACTGGCTCGGCGTCTCGACGTTCCGCCTGACGATCGACGACACGGTCCTCTTCCTCGACGCCTACATCGACCGCGTGCCGCAGGCGCCGCCCGTCGGCATCACGACCGCGGACGTCGATCGCGCCGACGGGATCCTCGTCGGCCACTCGCACTTCGACCACCTCTGGGGCGCCGAGCGGATCGCGAAGCGGACCGGCGCGACGGTGATCGGCTCGCACGAGACGGTGCGGCTGCTCCACGACAAAGATCAAATCCCCGAGGAGCAGCTCCTCGCGGTCGCGGGCGGGGAGCCGATCCACATCAACGACCGGATCCGGATTCGCGTCTTCCCGAGCCTCCACTCGTGCATCTGGGCCGCGATGCCGGGCGGCGCGGGCGACGCGTGCCTCGGCGACCTCGGCGTCGCGCACCAGGAGCGAGCGACGCGGATGGCGCGCGGCATGGAGATGCTGCACTCGGGCGCGCTCGGAGCCGACGTCGCGCAGCACATGAAGGAGAGCGATCGCCACCCGCGCGGCGAGGGCGGCACGTTCGCCTACCTCATCGAGACCCCGGACGGATCGATCCTCTGGAAGGACAGCTCGGGCCACTGGAGCGGGATCCTCCGCGGCCTCCGGCCCGACGTCGCGATCCTCGCCGCCGTCGGACGCGGCAACGTCGACGGCGAGCCGACCCAGGGCACGCTCGCGGACTTCGTCGCGAGCGAGGTCGAGATGCTCGAGCCCGGGCAGGTGATCCTGTGCCACCACGACGACTGGATGCCGCCGCTCACGCGGCCGATCGACGTCGCGCCGATCCGCCACGCGATCGAGCGCCGCGCCCCGCGCGCGCGCTTCGTCGAGACCGCCTACCTCGAAGGCCGACCGCTCCTGCGCGGCTGACGCGAAGAACGGTCGGCCCGCGACGCGCCCGCTAAAACCCGGGGACCTTGGCGCCCTGGCGGTAGAACATCGTGACGAACCACCAGCCGACCGCCACGATCACCGCGAGCCAGAGCCACCCCGGGATGCCGAGCGCGCCGGCCGCCCACGTGTCGTGCTGGTTGATCATCATGAAGACCAGCGGCACCGACAGGAACGTGTTGTGGCGCGAGCGCGCGCCCGCCATCGCGACCAGCGCCGCGTCGGCCGGCGTCCCCGCCTTCAGGCCCGAGATGATCTTCTGCTGCGCGGGCCAGATCCGGAACCAGACGTTGAACGCCATGATCGTCCCGAACATGCCACCGGTGTGGATCGCCATCGCGCGGAAGCTGAACCCGCCCACGACGATGTCCAGGAGCGCGATCACCGCGGTCAGCACGACGCCCACCGCGAACAGCGTCCTACCGTCCTTCGCGAAGTCCTGGCTCACGAGCACGTCGTAGACGAGGAACGCGAGCAGGTTCACGAGGATCATCACGATCGCCCCCGCGGTCGACACGTCGGGGCTGTCGAACATGATCCCGCCGCGCCACCCGTGGTAGAAGACCAGGAGCAGCAGCAGGATGCCGGTCGCCCACGTCCACGCTGCGCCCCAGCGGAACCAGAAGAGCGCGCGCGGCAGCAGCTCGGGGTTGACCTTCTTCTTCGTGTCGGCGTCGATCGTCGCCTGGAACGGGCCGTTCACGAAGTTGAAGAAGTAGAGGTGGCCGATCCAGAAGATCCCGGCCACGATGTGCGCCCACCGGAAGATCGACTGCAGGACATCCATCGCCGCCTCCTCGCTCGAATGGTGTTGTCCGATGCTGCGCGCGCCCGGCCGACTGCCGTACGCCACGGGCCGAGCGGCCGCGCGATCGCGCGATCGCGCGATCGCGCGATCGCCGAAAGCGAAGTACCAACGCGGTCTCCGAACGTCAAATTCCGCGCCGGAGACCCGGCGCGGGAGACGCCGCGACAGGTCAGGAGGACGCGGAAGTGTCGTCGCGCGCCGCGCTGCGCGGGCGGGCGCGCTCGGGACGGACGGTGACGGCGCGGCCGGGGTGCTTCAGGATGATGCGGGCCTCGGCCGTGGAGATCTCGCGGCCGAAGAGGCGGAATTCGCCGCGCTCGTCCATCTGGTGGTTCGCCCACCAGGCGAGCTCGGCGGGCGACGGGGCGTGACCGAGCGCGACCGCGCACTCCCGCACGACGAAGCCGAGGTGCATCCGGTTCGGGCCGAGCTCGTCGGCCGGCGCCGGCGCGCGTGCCTCGGAGCCGTTCTCCGGCGCGGGGCGCGACGCGACGGGCGCCCGCCACGGGCCCCGCAGGATCTTCGCCGGCTCCGACATGGGGCTGGAGTGTCCTCGACGGTGAGACCGTTTTCAAGACCGAGACGGCCTTTCGCGAGCCCGCGGCACCCCGTACGATCGCCGCGATGCAGGTCGCGATGGACGACGACCGCGCACGCGCGGCGGGATTCGAGCCGGGCGCGCTCGCGCGCCTGGCGGAGCTCTTCGAGAGCCAGCTCGCGAGCGGGCTTCATCCCGGCGCGCAGCTCACGATCCGCCGCCACGGAGACATCGTCTTCGAGGCGGCGGGCGGCACCATGCGTCCGGGCGAGGCGGGTCCGCCGGTCACCTCGGACACTCTCTTCCTCATCTTCTCGGCGACGAAGCCCCTCACCGCGATGGCGGTGCACCTCCTCGCCGAGCGCGGCTCGATCGACCTCGACGCGCCGGTCGCGCGCTACTGGCCCGAGTTCGGCTGCGGCGGCAAGGAGAGCGCGACCGTCCTCCACGTCCTGAGCCACCAGGGCGGCTTTCCGATCGGCCCGAAGTGGCTCACGTGGGACCGCTGGTGCGACCGCGACGCGGTCGCGCGCGCGATGGTCGAGCGCCAGACGCGCTGGGCGCCGGGGACGGACGTCGGCTACCACCCGCTCAACTACGGCTGGGTGCTGGGCGAGGTCGTCCGGCGCGTCGACGGGCGCTCGCTCGGCCGGTTCCTCGCGGAGGAGGTCTTCGCGCCGATCGGCATGCGCCAGACCTGGCTCGGCCTCCCGCCCGAGCACGACGAGCGCGTCGCACACCACGTCGACCTCTCGGGCGAGTTCGAGTTCGTCGCGGACTTCAATCGACCCGAGGTGCACGGGACCGAGGCCGGCGCCGCGACCGGGATCACCACGACGCGCGACCTGACGCGCTTCTACACCTGCCTCCTCCGCGGCGGCGAGATCGACGGCGTGCGCGTCTTCCGGCCGGAGACGATCGCGCGCGCGACCACGGCGGTCGTCGACGGGGTGCGCGACAGGACGCTCCAGGTCCCCGTGCGCTGGGCGCTCGGCTTCCACCTCGGTGGGCCCGTCTCGGCGTTCGGCCGGCGCTCGAGCACGCGCACCTTCGGCCACTCCGGCCACGGCAGCACGACGGCGTGGGCGGATCCCGAGCTCGACCTCGCGGTCGCGTACTTCACGAACGGGGTGCGCGCGTCGATCGACAACTTCCTTCGCATGACGCGTCTCAATGACGCGATCCTCGCCGCCTGCGGGCGGCGCTGAGCCGCACGGCGACCGAGGGCGCCGGCGCCGCGGCGCTTCGATTCTCGCTTGACGCGAGGCCGCCGGCGCGACGATAAGCGCGACCGATGCAAACGTCTGCGACTCGTCGGCTCGCGACCACTCTCGGCACGATCGCAGCGCATGGGCTCGGCCCGCTGTCGTGCGCGATCGCGCTCGTCGCGGTCGCCGGGTCCGCTTCGACCGCGTACGCGCTCCCCGACCTCGTGCCCGAGGTGTTCGGGGTGAGCCTCGCGACCGGCGACGTCGATCCGGGCGACGTCGTCGAGGGCTGCGCCGGCGCGCAATCGGGACGGCGGCTCCTTCGCTTCTCGCTCCGCACGCGCAACATCGGCGCAACCGACCTCGTTCTCGGCGACCCCGGCTGCCCGGACTGCGCGACGCATCCCGGCGAGGCCTGCGCGAACCCGCTCTACGTCTGCAGCGAGGCCCACGGCCATCCCCACTTCGAGGGGTTCGCCCGGATTGAGCTCTTGACGACGTCCGGCGCGGTCGTCGGCGAATCGCGGAAGATCGGCTTCTGCCTCCTCGACCTCGAGTGCGCGAGCCCGCAGTACAGCTGCGGCTTCCAGGGCATCTCGGCCGGCTGCTCGGACGTCTACGACGCGTCCCTGCCCTGCCAGTACATCGACCTGACGGACGTCTCCCTGCCGAACGGCACGTACGTGCTGCGCGTGACGCTCGATCCCGAGAACCTCCTTCCCGAGAGCGACGAGACGAACAACGTCGTCAGCCTTCCGATCCACGTCGGTCCGGCGACCCCGCCGACGTGCCCGGTCTTCGCGTCGACCGACGTCCCGAAGCCGATTCCCGACCTCGGCATGGCGTCGTCGTCGCTGGTCGTCCCGGCGGGGCAGCCGATCACGAGCGTCCGGGTCGTCGACCTGCGCGGCCACCACACCTACGTGCGCGACCTCGAGGTCCACCTGTGGAGCCCGTCCGGCACGGACGTCACGGTGATCAACCGCGTGTGCGCCGACCACGACGACTTCGCGCTCGACCTCGCCGACGACGGCGGAACTGCCATCCCCTGCCCGCCGACCGACGGCGGCGTCCACCAGCCGAGCTCGCCGCTCTCCGCCTTCGCGGGCGAGCCGCGCGGCGGCACCTGGACGCTCGACGTCTTCGACCGCGAGGGCATCGACGAGGGCGACCTCGACGCATGGGGCCTCGCGATCTGCGGCCCGTGCGGCAACGGCGTCGTCGATTCGGGCGAGGCGTGCGACGACGGCAACGCGCTCGACGGCGACTGCTGCTCCGCCGACTGCCAGACGCTCGCGCCCGACGGCACGTCCTGCTCCGACGGCAACGCCTGCACCGCGGCCGACTCGTGCTCCAACGGCGCCTGCGTCGGCAGCGGCTCCGTGAGCTGCGACCCGTGCTTGACGTGCTACCCGGAGTTCGGCTGCGTCCCGCCGTTCACGACCGTCTGCGAGCCGGCCGCGGCCGGCAAGTCGCACCTCTCGCTCCGGCGGGCCGGCGCCGGTGCGCGCGACCGCCTGAGCTGGACCTGGAAGCCCACCGTCACGATCCTCCCGGGCGACTTCGGGCTGCCCGCGACGTCGACCGACCTGCACCTCTGCTTGTTCGACGGCACGGGACTCAAGTGGAGCGGCACCGCGCCGGCCGGCGGGACGTGCGGGAGCCGGCCATGCTGGAGCGAGCGGGGCTCGATCGGCTACCGCGATCGCGACGGGACGCCGGACGGCGTCGCGCGCATGACGCTCAAGAGCGGGACGCCGGCCCAGGCGCGGATCGGGGTGGTCGGAAAGGGGCCGCTGCTCGCGCTTCCGCCGCTCGACCTCGACCTGCCGGCCACGTTGCGCGTCAAGCGCGGAGACGGCAGCCCGATCTGCTGGGAGACCAAGTACCCCGCGGCCACGCGCAACGCGCCCGACGCCTTCGACGCGCGCAACCGGTGACGCGGCACCGTCGCCGCCGGACGGGCGGCGACGGTCCCAGCGCGCGTCTCAGTGGTGGAAGTTCTTCCAGCCGAACGTCTTGCGCGTCCAGTCCGCGGTGCTCCCGAAGGCGTCGTCTCCGAGCGAGATCTCGAGCGTCATGTTCGCGACCGTCGCGCTGCTCAGGTCGCCGAAGGTCTGAACCGTAACCCGGATCGCGCCGGTCTTGGGCTCGGTCCGGATGTCGACCTTCCCGAGGCCGCCGCGGATGCCGGTGCCCTTCTTCGCGCCCTTGTCCTCGAAGCGGAAGCTCCGGCCCTTGAACGTCAAGTCGCCGGGCAGGAGGTCGGCGCTGTAGATCACGCCGTTCGCGTTGCTGAGCGTGATCGTGAACGGCTCGTTCGGCGGATCGACGACCGTGCCGGCCGCGAACGCGCTCAGGACCTGTAGCCGGTCGGGCTTGTTGCCGCGGCCGAAGACGATCAGGTCGGGGCACGGGTGGTGACAGATCTCGGCCGGCGCGGCGAGCGGCGTGCCGGCCGGCGTCGGCGTCGGGCTCGGCGCCGAGGTCGCGGTCGAGGCGGGCGTTGGCGTCGCGGTCGGAGCGGGCGTCGGGGTCGGCGTCTTGGTCGGAGTCGGCGTCGGCGCCGGCGTCTTGGTCGGCGTAGGGGTCGGCGTCTTGGTCGGCGTCGGCGCGGGCGTCTTGGTGGGCGTCGGCGCCGGTGTCTTCGTCGGCGTCGCCGTCGGTGCCGGCGTCTTGGTCGGCGTCGGAGTCGGCGTGGTCGCGAAGCTGGACGCTGCGCCGACGAGTTGGAACGCGAGCGTCGCCGTGACGGCGACGACGCTCGTCAAGCCCCCAAGCCCCATGGTTTCTCCTGCAGGTGGTGGTTCCGCGGTACGAGGACGACGGAATCGGTTCGGGTAGAGAAGCCATGCGCCCGGGCTTCCGCCCTGGCGTTCGGCCATGCGCTCCTAATCGCAGCCTGCCTGGCGTGTCAAGTGAACTTTACGTGTCGGATCGAGATTCCCTCGGAGCCGACATCGCAAAGGCTCTGGCACAGTCGATTGACCGAGACCGATGAACTCCCCACTGTGGCCGACATGAGCGACGAGCTGCTGGTCGACGTCCGCGACCACGTGATGACGGTCACGATCAACCGGCCGGACGCCCGGAACGCGATGAACCTCGCCGTCATGGCGGGCCTCGCGCGCGCCTGGATGCGCCTCCGGGACGACCCCGACGTCTGGGTCGCGATCCTGACAGGCGCCGGCGACAAGGCCTTCTGCGCCGCCGGGGACTTGAAGTCGTTCATCAACCAGACGGTCGGAAAAACCGAGCAGATCCGCCGCGGCGAGGCGACGCTCGACTTCGGCGACGTCGACACGACCGGCCTGCCGCCCAACCCGACGACGTTCGCCGTCCTCCGCGACGTCGAGATCGGGAAGCCGATCGTCGCCGCGGTGAACGGCTTCTGCACGGCAGGCGGCCTCGAGATGCTGCAGGGGACGCACATCCGGATCGCGTCCGAGAACGCGACCTTCGGCATCTTCGAGCCGAAGTGGGGACTCTTCCCGGGCGGCGGATCGACCGCGAAGCTGATCCGGCAGGTGCCGTTCTCGCGCGCGATGGAGCTGCTCATCACCGGCCGGCTCCTGACGGCCGACGAGGCGCTCCGGATGGGTCTCGTGAGCCGGGTCGTCCCGCTCGATCGGCTCCTGGACGAGGCGCGGAAGCTCGCCGACGACATCTGCTCGTGCGGCCCGCTCGCCGTGCAGGCGATCATCCGCTCCGTCCACCGCGGCAGCCGCTTGACGCTCGCCGAGCACCTGGAGCTCGAGACCGAGCTCTCGAGCCAGGTGTTCATGACCGAGGACGCGAAGGAAGGCCTCGCCGCGTTCCGCGAGAAGCGGAAGCCGCGCTGGCAGCTCCGGTAGCCACGATGGATCTCAGCGACACGCACGAAGAGCGCGCGTTCCGCGCGAAGGTGCGCGAGTGGCTCGCGCGCCACATGCCCGCGCCGGGCGAGCGCGGCGACCGCGCGCGCATGCGCCGCTGGCAGGACGACCTCCGTGCCGCCGGCTTCGTCGGCGCCGCGTGGCCGAAGGAGTACGGCGGCGGCAGCCTCGCGGACTCGGAGCAGGCGATCCTGCACGAGGAGATGGCGCGCGCCGACGCGCCGCCGATCCCGGGCGGCATGGGCCTCCTCTGGGTCGGCCCGGCGATCATCCGCTTCGGCACGCCCGAGCAGAAGGCGCGCTTCGTCCCCGCCATCCTCGAGGGCCGGCACACCTGGTGCACGGGCTACTCCGAGCCCAACGCCGGCAGCGACCTCGCCTCGCTTCGCACGACCGCCGTGCGCGACGGCGACGCCTACGTCGTGAACGGGCAGAAGATCTGGACCACGATCGCGCACCTTTCGGACTGGTGCTTCCTCCTCTGTCGCACCTCGCAGGACGGCCCCAAGCAGGCGGGGCTGTCGGTGCTGCTCGTCGACATGAAGCTCCCCGGAATCGAGGTCCGCCCGCTCCGCCAGATGACCGGCGACTGCGAGTTCAACGAGGTCTTCTTCACCGACGTGCGCGTTCCCGTCGGGGACCGCCTCGGTCGCGAGGGCCAGGGCTGGGAGATCGTCCGATCGGCGCTCGTCGACGAGCGGACCGGGATGGCGGCGTCGATCCGGGTCGACAAGGACCTGGCGGCGATCGTCGACCTCGCGCGCGCGCGCGGCAAGGCGGGCGACCCGGTCGCGCGTCAGAAGATCGCGGAGCTCGCGATCGCCTGCCACGTGCTGCGATGGTCGAGCGCGCGCATGGCGAGCGACCTCGTGCACGGTCGGCTCAATCCCGGCATCGCCGCGTCGAACAAGTTCTTCACGTCGAACCTCCTGCAGGCGCTCAGCGAGCACGCGATGGAGCTGCGCGGGGTCGAGGGCCTCCTCTACGAGCCGCCGAGCGACGCCCGCCCCGACGGCACGGCCGACCTCGGCTACAAGTACCTCTACAACCGTTGCTTGACGATCGCCGGCGGCACGAGCGAGGTGCAGCGGAACATCATGGCGCAACGCGTGCTCGGCCTTCCGCGCTGATGGAGAAGAAGGCGCTCGGGTGGACCGGCATCCCGGTCGCCGTCGTCGGGCAGGGCACCTGGCGCATGGGCGAGTCCCGGGCGAGCCGAGCGCGCGAGGTCGCCGCGCTCCACCTCGGCATGGAGCTCGGCATGACCCACATCGACACCGCCGAGCTGTACGGCGGCGGCCATGCCGAGGAGATCGTCGCCGAGGCGATCACGGGCCACCGCCGGCATCAGGCCTTCATCGCGTCGAAGGTGATGCCGAACCACGCGTCCCGCCGCGGCACGGTCGCCGCCGCGGAGAAGAGCCTCCGCCGCCTCCGGACCGACTACCTCGACCTCTACCTCCTCCACTGGCCCGGTCGGCACCCGATCGCCGACACGATGGCCGGGCTGGACGACCTCGTGCAGGCCGGCAAGGTGCGCTTCGTCGGCGTCAGCAACTTCGACGTCGAGGAGATCGCGGAGGCATGGGCGACCGGCGTCCGCATCGCCTGCAACCAGGTCCTCTACCAGCTCGCGCAGCGCGGCATCGAGCGCGAGCTCGTCCCGTGGTGCCGCGAGCACCGCGTCGCCGTCGTCGGCTACACGCCGCTCGCGGGCCGCGGCTTTCCAGGCGAGCGCTCGCAGGGGCACGCGGTGCTCGCCGACATCGCGCGCCGACATCGAAAGACGCCGCGCCAGGTCGCGCTCCGCTTCCTCACGCGCGATCCCGACCTCTTCACGATCCCGAAGGCGTCGGACCCCGAGCACGTCCGCGAGAACGCCGGCGCGACCGGCTTCGCGCTCGAGGCGGACGAGGTCGCCGAGATCGACCGCGCGTTCCCGGCGCCGCACCGCCGCGTCCCGCTCGCGACCGCGTAGGCGACGAGGGCGAGCGCGGTCGCCGCGCGCCCGGAGCCGCCGTGCGCTACGCGTCGCGGCCGGGCAACGTGCCGGTGACGCCGCCGCAGGCTTCGAGCCGCGCCCGCACTTCGGCCGCGCGCGCCCGCCGCCGCTCGCGTGCCGCGTCGCCGCCCACGTCGCAGAGGCGCGCCAGCACGTCGCCTCCCCACGCGACGTGGCGGCGGAGGTGGCGCACGGCGCCGTCGAGCAGCTCGATCGTCGGCGCGTCGCAGATCGCATCCGTCGCGCGGATCGTCTCCTCGTAGACCTCGACCAGGTGCGGCATGAGGACGTCGAACATCCCCGCGATCTTCTCGATCGTGTCCGTGGGCGACTCCGGCCGCGCGACCTCCTGGATCAGGTCCGCGTAGCCCTGGTTCGGCGGCTGCGAGGCCGTCGCGGCGTTCCGGCCGGCGCGCAGCTCGGGGAGGCGCTTGCCGAGCGCGTCGGCCGCCTGCGCCGACTCCCAGACGATCTTCCCGAGTCCGGTCTTGACGGGAAGCTCGGGGATGGTGGCGATCCAGCCGCCGAGGATCATCGCGATCCACTCGTGCGTGTAGCGGAAGTTGCGCACGCGCCGCGCCGTCGCCTCGACGTCGTAGCGGCCGTGGAGCTCGCGCAGGTCCTCCGGGACGTCGAACGCGGAGTACGGCTGGAAGGAGGTGCGCTCGTCCGGGCCGATGCCCGGGTAGAGGCGCGGCGTCCCGCTCATGCCGGCGCGCCTTCGCTCGCGGCACGCCGGCGCGCGTGGTGCCGCTCGCGCAGGATCTGCGCCGCCTTGCGCATCGTCTCGCGCGACGGGCCGCCGGCGGAGAGCTGCGCGAGCTCGTCGAGCTCGTCCTCGGTGAAGCCCGCCTCCTTGCGGTCGTCGCGCGCGATCGGGATCGCGGCGTCGCCGCGGTCGGAGCGCGAGCCGCCGAAGCTGAACTGCTTGTCGACCTGTCGGCGGAAGTCCTGCACGCGCTCGTAGCGCTCGGGATCGCCGGCGGTGAACGCGCGTACCCACTCGCTGCCGAAGCGAACGTGGGTGAGCTCGTCCGCGAGGACGTAGTCGACCGCCTGCTTCATCACGTCGTCGCCGGTCTTCTCGGCGTAGCGGATCATGTCGCGGAAGACGTCGCAGGCGAGCCCTTCGAGGCCGCGGTTCACGCCCGCGACCCGCATGGCGGGATCGTCGTGGCAGCAGCACTCGAAGAGGAACGTCGACTCGGGGAACATCCCGATCTTCCCCTCGAGGCGCTCGAGGAGCTTCTCGTAGATCTGGACGTGGCGCGCCTCGTCCCAGCACTGGCGCGCCATGTTCATCTTGAACTCCCAGGGAGCGTCCGGGAAGTCCCACAGCGACCGGCCGGCGCCCTCGAGAGCCTGGAGCTCACCGAGGAAGATGCCGTGCATGCGCATCACGAGGCGCGTCTCGATGCCGGGCGCGTCGGGCTCGAGGGGCTCGTTCAGGACGACGAGGCCGAAGGCCGGGCCGTACTCCTCGTAGAGCGGCTCCGCAGCCGTGCCGCGGACGCTGACCGCGATCATCGGGTCGAGCCGCTCGAAGGCCTCGACGACCTGGTCGACGTCGTCGGGCAGCAGCGACAGCACCGTCGCGAGCGAGTTGTCCTGGCGGATGAAGCGGCTGTCGCGCGCGAGCTCGTCGTGCGAGATGAAGCGTCTCATCGGTCCCTCCCGAGGGTTGCGGCCGGCACGATATCGCACCGGCGGAGGCACGGCCACGCCTCGTACCGCGCGGCCGGCAGCGCCCGTCACGCCTTCTTGCCGACGACGCGCTTGCGATAGGCCTCGACCGCGGCGCGGACCTCGGGGGAGCGCCAGTGATCCCACACCGGGTCGGCGCCCGGAGCGCTCGCGTTCATGCGCGAGAGCGCATCCGCGCGGAGCGTCCGCTTCGTCGCCGCGAACGCCGACGGCAGGATCGCGCCGAGCTCCGCGGCAACGGCCAGCGCGCGCTCGCGAAGCACGTCGGCCGGAACGACTTCGTCGACCAGCCCGCGCGCCGCCCCCACCTCCGGCGGATACGTGAGCGCTCGCTCGACGACCTCCGCGAACGCGCGCCCGGCGCACGCGTAGCGCATGATCTCGAGGATCGCCGCGGGGAACGTGACGCCGAGCTGGAGCTCGGTGAGGCCGACGCGGCCCGATCCCGCGGCCATGAGGCGGACGTCGGCGCACCCGGCGAGCACGGCGCCGCCCGCGATCGCGTGGCCGTTCACCGCCGCGACGACCGGCTTCGGGAACGCGAAGAGCGCGCGATAGCCGGTATCGAAGCGGCGCGTGAACTCGGCGAACTGCGGCTCCGGGTAGGCGAAGACCTCGAACAGATCGAGGCCCGCGGAGAAGAACCGTCCCGTCCCCGTCAGCACGACCGCGCGCACGTCGGGGACGTCGAGCCGCGCGAGGACCTCCTCGAGCGCGACGAAGAATGCGGTGTTGAGCGCGTTCGCGGGGGGGCGGTCGAAGGTCACGAGCGCGACGTCGCCGTGCTGATCGATCGTGAGCATCGCCGCCTCAGAGCGCGAGCTGCTTCGGCGGCCGCACGACGATCTCCGCGACGTTCACGTGGATCGGCTGCGTCACAGCGAAGAGGACCGCGGCCGCGACGTCGTCGGGGCTGCCGAGGATCTGGCGCATCGGGCCCTTCAGGTTGTCGAGCACGGCGTCGGGCAGCCGCTCGCCGCGCTTCACCTCGAGCTCGGCCCCGCCGGCGCGCGCGATGCCGGCGACGAACGCCGGGTCGAAGTTGCGGGCGAAGTTGGTCGCGATCGCGCCCGGCATCACGTTCACGACGCGGATCGTGTCCTCCTCGAGCTCCTTCCGGAGCGTCGACGAGATGCAGTTCACGGCGTGCTTGGTCGCGCCGTAGACGCCCGAGTCGGAGCGCTGGGCGGCGATCGACGAGACGTTTACGATGAAGCCCTCGGCGCGGCACGCGCGCATCGCGCGCACGGCCGCCTGCGAGCCGACGAGGAGCGCGAGCACGTTGGTCTCGAGCATCGTGCGCCACTCCTCGGGGTCGCCCTCGGTGATCGGGGCCGGGTAGGAGACGCCGGCGTTGTTCACCATGACGTCGAGCCGGCCGGTGTCGCGAACGGCGCGATCGACCAGATCCTTCACCTGCGCGACGTCGCGGACGTCGAGCTCGACGACCGTCGCCTTCCCGCCGGCCGCTGCGATGCGGCGCGCGCTCTCGTCCATCGCGGAGCGCGTGCGGCCGGCGACGAACACGTGCGCGCCGGCGCCTCCGAGCTTCTCGGCGATCGCGCGGCCGATGCCGCTCGACGCGCCGGTCACGATCGCGGTCTTGCCCGCGAGCTCCTTCGATCCCGCCATGGAGGTTCCTCCTCGTCTCGTCGTGGGTTGTTGACGTTCTTTGCTGAAAACGTCACTATGTCAACATGCCGCGGCCAAGGTCCACCAGCCCGGACGCGATCCTCGCCGCGGCCTTCGCGCGCTTCACGCACTACGGCTTCCGGCGCACGTCGATGGAGGACATCGCCGACGAGGCGGGCGTGTCGCGCGCCGCCCTCTACCTCCACTTCCGGAACAAGGAGGAGATCTTCCGGAGCCTCTCGCAGGCGCTGCACGAGGAAGCGCTGGCCGGGGCCCGGGCCGCGCTCGCGCCGGACGGGCCGCTCGCCGCTCGTCTGGCGGCGGCGCTCGAGGCCAAGAACGGCCGCTTCCTCGAGGTCGGCGCGTCGCCGCACGGCATGGAGCTGATCGACGAGAGCAGCCGCCTGTGCGGCGACGTCGGCGCGGGCGCGGAGCGGCGGTTCCTGGACCTGGTCGCGGACGCGTTCGAGGGCGCCGAGCGGCGCGGCGAGATCGCGGCCACGCGCGTCGGGCTCGCGCCGCGCGAGGCGGCGGAGCTCCTCGTCCGCTCGGCGCGCGGCTTGAAGCAGCCGGGGACGACGGGCGCCGCCTACCGGAAGCGCGTCGACGCGTTCCTGCGCGTCTTCCTGTCCGGCCTCGGGGCCGTCGGTGCCCGGAGCACGGCGTCGGCGCGTGCCGCCGGCTCGGAGGGCGCGAGCCGCCGAAGCGCGGCCGCCGCTCGGCGGCGGCGTTCCGCGGGATCGCGGCCCGTCGCGACTCGCCGGCGATAGGGCGCGACGAAGAGCGCGGCGTGCGCGGGCAGGCCGCACGTCCACGCGCCGCTCCAGCAGCGGCTGCGGCAGACCCGAGCCTCGGGACCGCCTCCCGCGGGAAAGGGTCCGGCGGGCGCTTGACTGCGTCGCGCCAAGTCGGTAACGCTTCATCCGGATCGACGGATGAATCTCGCCGCCTCGACACCGCCCGTCCTCGCCTGGATGAGCTCGCTGGCGGACGCCACCCGGCTCCGCTGCCTCCGGCTCGTCGAGCGACACGAGCTCACGGTCGCCGAGCTCTGCGCCGTCCTGCAGGCGCCGCAATCGACCGTCAGCCGGCACCTGAAGGTCCTCTCCGACGAGGGCTGGGTCTCCGCGCGTCCCGAGGGTACGAGCCGTCTCTACCGGATGGCGACCGAGGCGCTCGAGCCGACGGCGCGCCGCCTCTGGGCCCTCCTCCGCGAGCAGGCGGCGCCGCTGCCGGTCACCGATCAAGACGACCGCCGCCTCGCGAGCGTGCTCGCGGCGCGACAGACGCAGTCGCAGGCGTTCTTCAGCACGCAGGCCGGACAGTGGGACCGCGTCCGGCGCGAGATGTTCGGCGACCGCTTCGATCTCCTCGCGCTCGCCGCGCTCCTCGACCCCGACTGGACGGTCGCCGACCTCGGCTGCGGGACCGGCACGATTGCCGCCGCGATCGCGCCGTTCGTCGCGCGCGTGATCGCGGTCGAGACCTCGCGCGCGATGCTCGGCGCCGCGCGCCGTCGCCTCGGCGACGTCCCGAACGTCGACCTCCGGAGCGGCGACCTCGAGGCCCTGCCGATCGACGACGGCGCGCTCGACGCGGCGATCGGGTGCCTCGTGCTGCACCACGTCGCCGATCCGGCCGCGGTCCTCCGCGAAGCGGCGCGCGCGCTCCGGCCCGGTGCACGGATCCTCATCGTCGACATGGCCCGGCACGACCGGGTCGAGTACCAGCGCCAGATGGGGCACGTCTGGCTCGGCTTCGAGCCGTCGCGCATCGAGGACTGGCTCCTCGCGTGCGGCTTCGAGAACCCGCGCGTGCGGCCGCTTCCGCCCGCGCCCGAGGCGAAGGGGCCCGCCCTCTTCGCCGCATCCGCGGCGCGCGCGGCGCGCACGCGAGCGAACGGCGGAAGCGCCGGCGCAACCCATTCCGGCCAACCCAACGCGAAGAGACCAAGGAGGTAGAGATGTCGTCGATTGCGAAGCTGAAGCCGCGCGAGCGCCACCTGGAGCGGCCGCCGTTCAAGGTGAAGGACCTCTCGCTCGCGGAGCTCGGCCGGAAGGAGATCCGCCTCGCGGAGCAGGAGATGCCCGGCCTGATGGCGATCCGCGACCGCTGGGCGAAGAAGAAGCCGCTCAAGGGCGCGAAGATCATGGGGTCGCTGCACATGACGGTGCAGACCGCGGTCCTGATCGAGACCCTGCACGACCTCGGCGCCGACGTGCGCTGGGTCTCCTGCAACATCTTCTCGACGCAGGACCACGCGGCGGCGGCGGTCGCGGTCGGCCGCGAGGGCACGCTGCAGCGGCCGCGCGGCAGCGCCGTCTTCGCGTGGAAGGGCGAGACCCTCGAAGAGTACTGGTGGTGCACGAACGAGGCGCTCGTCTGGCCGGACGGCTCCGGGCCGGACCTCATCGTCGACGACGGCGGCGACGCGACGCTCCTCGTCCACAAGGGCCTCGAGTTCGAGAAGGCGGGGAAGATCCCGGGCTTCGATCCGAAGAGCGAGCCCGAGGAGTGGGGCGTGATCCTCGAGCTCCTGAAGCGCGTCGAGCGCGAGGACCCCGGCCAGTGGCGCCGCATCTCCCCGAAGATCCGCGGCGTCAGCGAGGAGACGACGACCGGCGTCCATCGCCTCTACCAGATGGCGAAGGACGGGAAGCTCCTCTTCCCGGCGATCAACGTCAACGACTCCGTCACGAAGTCGAAGTTCGACAACATCTACGGCTGCCGGCACTCGCTCGTCGACGGTCTCAACCGCGCGTCGGACGTCATGCTCGGCGGCAAGGTCGCCGTCGTGTGCGGCTTCGGCGAGGTCGGCAAGGGCTGCGCCGAGTCGCTGCGCGGCCAGGGCTGCCGCGTGATCGTCACCGAGATCGACCCGATCTGCGCGCTCCAGGCGGCGATGCAGGGCTACGAGGTGAAGACGATCGAGGACGTCATCGAGACGGCCGACGTCTTCGTCACCGCGACCGGCAACTACGGCATCATCACCGCCGAGCACATGGCGCGCATGAAGGACAAGGCGATCGTCGGCAACATCGGCCACTTCGACAACGAGATCGACATGGCCGGCCTCGCCAAGGTGAAGGGCATCCGGAAGATCAACATCAAGCCGCAGTACGACGAGTGGGTCTTCCCCGACGGCCACTCGGTGCTGATCCTGGCCGAGGGCCGGCTCCTGAACCTCGGCTGCGCGACCGGCCACCCGTCCTTCGTCATGAGCGCGTCCTTCACGAACCAGGTCCTCGCGCAGCTCGAGCTCTGGCAGAACCAGAAGAAGTACAAGAAGGACGTCTACATGCTGCCGAAGCACCTCGACGAGGAGGTGGCGCGCCTCCACCTCGACAAGCTCGGCGTCAAGCTGACGAAGCTCTCCGCCAAGCAGGCCGACTACATCGGCGTGCCGATCGAGGGGCCGTACAAGCCGGACCACTACCGGTACTGAGTTCCGATCGCCGTCCCTCGGAGCGGCCCCGCGCGGCGAAGAGCCGCGCGGGGCCGCTTGCGGTTCGCTGAGCGGTCGTTGCGCCAGCCGGGCAGCTTGGCATGCTCCCGCGGATGAGCTCCGGCACCCTGCTCCGCTTCGAGGACCGGCCCTCGGACTCGCCGCTCGTCGAGCGCGTGTGGCGCTCCCACAGCGAGCGGGCGGGGACGTTCCTGTCGGTCGCCGCGAGCCACTGCGAGATGGTGGTGGCGCGGGTCGGCGGCCGCACGCAGCTCACCTTGCGCGGGCCGGAGACGCGCGCGACGCCGTGCGACTGCCCCGCCGACGGCGAGTGGCTCGGCATCCGCCTCTCGTTCGGCACGTACTTCCCGCACCATCCCGCGGCGGCGCTGATGGATCGCCGCGACGTCGATCTGCCCGATGTCCGAGGGCGATCGTTCTGGCTCGAAAGCGCGGCCTGGGAGTATCCGAGCTTCGAGAACGCGGAGACCTTCGTCGCGCGGCTGGAGCGCGCCGGGCTGCTGGCGCGCGACCGCGCCGTGACCGCGGCGCTCCACGGAGACGCGCACGCGCTCTCGCGACGCGCGGCGCAGCGTCACTTCGTCCAGGCGACCGGGATGACGCACGCGACGTATCGCCAGATCGAGCGCGCGCGGGTCGCGGCGCAGCTCCTCGCGCACGGCGATTCGATCGTCGATACCGTGCACGCGGCCGGGTACTTCGACCAGGCGCACCTCACGCGCTCGCTGCGGCGATGGATCGGCGAGACCCCCGCGCGTCTGAGACGGAGGTCGCGGCCGCTGTCGTTTCTGTACAAGACGGCGCCGCCCGGCTGACCGTACCGTCGGGGGTCATGACGACCTCCGGCACTGCTCTCTGGACCGGCCGCATCCTGAGCGGCTTCGTCGCGCTCTTCCTCTTCGTGGACGGCAGCCTCCGCCTCGTCGGCTTCACCCCGTACGTCGAGGCCCTGCCGCAAGTCGGCTACGCGAAGGAGCTCGCGCCATGGATCGCGCTCAGCCTGCTGGTGCCGACGATCCTCTACGTCGTCCCGCGGACTGCCGTCCTCGGCGCCATCCTGATCACCGGCTACCTCGGCGGAGCGACCGCGACCCAGCTCCGCATGGGCAACCCGTGGCTGCTCTTTCCCGTCGCCTTCGGCATCATGACGTGGGGCGGTCTCTGGCTCCGCGACGACCGCGTGCGCCGGCTCATTCCGCTGACCAGCGAATGAGCGCGAGCGCGGCCGCGGCCGTCGTTTGACACGATCGGTGCGCGCGCGCAGGTCTTCGGCGCGATGTTCGGACTGCGCGAGCGGCGCCGTCGGCGTCTCCGCGAGACGCCCTTCCCTCCGGACCGGCTCGCGATCGTCGAGCGCAACGTCCCGGTCTGGAAGCGCCTCGACGACGGCGACCGCGCGGAGCTCCTCGGCCACCTCCAGGTCTTCCTCGCCGAGAAGCACTTCGAGGGCGCGGGTGGCCTCGAGATGACGGACGAGATCCGCGTGACGATCGCGGCGCACGCCTGCGTCCTTCTCCTCCACCGGGCGCCGGCGACGTACTACCCGGAGCTCGTCTCGATCGTCGTCTACCCGCACGCCTACGTCGCGCGCGTCGTCGAGCGCGGGCCGGACGGAATCGTGCACGAGTTCGACTCGGCACGGCTCGGCGAGTCGTGGACGCGCGGGGCGGTCGTGCTCTCGTGGGACGACGTCGTCGCCGCCGGGCGGGACGTGCACCACGCGCACAACGTCGTGCTGCACGAGTTCGCGCACCAGCTCGACGCCGAGAACGGCGTCGTCGACGGCGCGCCGCTGCTCGAGCGGCGCGGGCTCTACGCGGCGTGGGCTCGCATCCTGAGCGGCGAGTTCGCCGCTCTCCAGCGCGCGGCTTCGCGCGGCGTCCACACCGACATCGATCCCTACGGGGCGACGAGCCCCGCCGAGTTCTTCGCGGTCGTGACCGAAGCGTTTTTCGAGCAGCCGGTCGCGCTCAAGCGCCGGCACCCCGAGCTCTACGACGAGCTCGCGTCGTTCTATCGTCAGGACCCGTCGGTCGCGCTCGGCGCGCGAACCTGACGTCCGGGCGCCGAGCGAGCGCGCGCCCGGCCGGCTCAGCGGAAGCGCGGCGGTCGCTTCTCGAGAAACGCGGCGACCGCCTCCTTGTGCTCGGCCGACTTCCAGCACTCGCGGAGCTCGCGGCTCTCGCGCTGCTGGACGGCCGCGAGGTCGTCGTCCGAGCCGTTCTCGTCCAGAAGCCGCTTGATCATCCGGAGCTGGGGGCCGGGATTCGCGGCGATCGCCTCCGCGATCTCGAACGCTTTCCCGAGGAGCGCGTCGGGCGGGGTCAGGTGGTCGACGAGACCGATCGCGTGCGCTTCCACCGCGGGGTAGAGCCGCCCCGAGAGGCACATCTCGCTCGCGCGCCCGAACCCGACCCGCTGCACGAGGAAGTGCGTGCTCGCCAGCTCCGGGACGAGCCCGACCTTGATGAAGAACATCCCGAACTTGGCGGCCTCGGACGCGACGATCACGTCGCACGGGAGGATCATCGTCATGCCGATGCCGACCGCCGCTCCGTTCACCGCGGCCACGATCGGCTTCGATCGCCGGAGCAGCGCCACCCAGTCGAGGCTCGCCGGCATGCCGCCCTGCCCCGACGCGGTGTCCTCGCCCGGGTCCTTGCCGTCGATCCGGCTCTGGAAGGTCGCCTCCATGTCGGCGCCGGCGCAGAAGCCTCGGCCGGCGCCGGTCATCACGATGGCGCCGATCTCGCGATCGCCGTTCGCGCGCTCGATGGCGTCGGCCTGCTCGACCGCCATGCGCGGCGTCCAGGCGTTCAGCTTCTCGGGCCGGTGGAGCGTGATCAGCCCGATCGCGCCACGGCGCTCGTAGGTGATCTGCCCGTACTCGATGTCCGCCATCGCGGCGCCCTCCCGAGCGCAGCATGACAGCGACCGATGCCGCACGCGAGCGGCGCGCCGTCCTCACCGCCGCGATGGAACCGCCTGCGTTTCGCGCTCTCTGCCGCGGGGGACGACGCGTCAAGTATCATTCCGCGCGCGCTTGACGCCGTCCCGGACCGTCTCCCGAAGCGCGCGGGCCCCATGGCGCAATGCATCATCGTTGCTACGGCGGAGGATTAGAAAAACTATCAGAATTCGGTCTTGTGCACCGCGGCGCCATCAGTACCCTTGAGAGCGCGGTCGAACTGATTGCCTTCGACCGCAGCAACCGCAGACAGCAATGGGTCCCGAAAGAGACATCATTGCGGACTTCTGCGCGTGCGCGGCGCTCCCCGAGAATGGGTCGAGCGTCGAGGCGCACGGGCACATGCCGCATGCTCGCCGACGCCGGCCTCGCACGAGCTCCGTGCGCCGGGTGGCCGGAAGGGTCTGCGTCGGCCTCCTGGCGATCCCCGCCGGGCTCGCCCTCGCGCCGCGCGGCGCGACCCACGTCACCGACGCCGCGCGCACGGCGATCGCCCTACCTCAGCCCGCCGTCGAGGCGACGCCGGTCGCGTCACAGTCGAGCTCCATGGCCCAGACCAGCGTCGGGCTGATTCATTCTGGTCTTGACTCCCTCCACTGGTACTGGCGCAGCCACCGCCCGTCGCGCGCCGACCGCGCGGTGCGCGGCATCGCGCAGGCGCTCTCGAAGTGCCGCTCGCAGCTCTCGGAGAAGCAGCGCTGGCGGATCGCGCGCGCGATCGATCGCGAGGCGCGCCGCGCCGGCTACGATCCGTTCTTCGTCCAGGCCCTGGTCGAGGTGGAGAGCACCTGCACGCCGACCGCGCGGAGCTCGCGCGGAGCCGTCGGGCTCACGCAGATCCAGGCGGAGACGGCGCGCGCGCTCGCGCGCGAGGTCGGCCTCGCGTGGCGCGGCGCGCACACGCTGCTCGAGCCCGAGCTCAACCTCCGCCTCGGCCTCCTCTACCTGAGCCAGCTCTACGACAAGTTCGGCGACATCCACGTCGCGATGGCCGCGTACAACGTCGGCCCGGCTCGCGCCGGGCGGCTGTCCCGCGCGAGCGCCCGGAGATTCGCCTACGTCCGGAAGGTCCTCGCGCGCTACGAGGACCTGCTCGACGACCACGGCACCCGGCCGTCGTAGGGCTTCGCCGGTCGCGCGCCCACGCGACCGCGCTTCAAATGACCTGCTTCTCCTTGAGTGCGGCGACCGCGTCCCAGCCGTAGCCGAGCTCTTCGACCAGCACCTGCTCGGTGTGCTGCCCGTGCTCGGGCGCCGAGCCCGCGATGCGCGGCGGCGTCGCGGAGAGGCGGATCGGGAGGTTCAGCATCTCGGCGGTTCCGCTCGTCGGGTGCGCGACGCTCGCGATCAGGCCGTTCGCGCGCACCTGCGGGTCGTTCGGCAGGTCGTTGACGGCGTTCACCAGGGTGAAGATGAAGTCGCCGCCGTCGTCGAGCGCAGCCGCCCACTCGGCGGACGTCCGTGAAGCGAAGATTTCGTCGAGGATCGATATGATCTCCGCCGCGTTCATGCCGCGGCCGACCATCGTCGCATAGCGCTCGTCCTCGCCGAGGTCCGGCCGCCCGAGCACGCGGACGAAGTCCTTCCACCAGCGGTCCGCCTGCGCCATCGCGAACGCGATCCAGCGGTCGTCCTTGCAGCGATAGTGGTTCCAGAGCGGGTTGAACGCCGATCGCCGCGAGAAGCGCGGCATCTCGTTGCCGAGCATGAGGCGCGCGCTCAGCGAGAGGCCCTGGAGCCAGCTCATCGCGCCGAGCAAGGACGCGTCGACCTCCTGGCCGACGCCGGTGCGCTCGCGCACGAGGAGCGCCGTCATGACGGCGAACGCGAGGATCGTTCCGCCCATCTGGTCCGCGATCGCGCCCTGGATCGCGAGCGGCGGCGAGCCCGGCTCTCCCACCGCCATCATGATCCCCGAGCGCGCCAGCCCGAGGTAGTCCATGCACGGCCGCTCGGCGTCGGGCCCGCTCCGCCCGAAGCCGCTCCCGCTCGCGTAGACGATGCGGGGGTTGCGCGCGCGCAGGTCGGCGTAGCCGAGCCCGGCGCGCTCCGCCGCGCCGGGTCGGAAGTTCTGCACGAACACGTCCGCCTTCTCCGCCAGGCGGTGGACGATCTCGCGCCCCTCTGCCGTCTGGACGTCGAGCGCGATGCTCCGCTTCCCGCGGTTGTTCGCCTCGAAGTAGAAGTTCGGAAGGCTCCCGACGTCGAGGCCCTGCGCGCGCAGCACGCCGCGTCCGGGGTCGCCGCCGGCTCGCGACTCGATCTTGATGACGTCGGCGCCGAGGTCGCCGAGCATGAGCGAGCAGATCGGACCTTGCTGCCAGATCGTCCAGTCGAGGACGCGGATCCCTTCGAGCGGGAGCGGCATTGCGGTTCCTTTCGGCGCGCGTCGCCGGTGAGCGCGATGCGACCGTTCCTCGCACCCGGACGGGGGCTAGACAAGCGACGGGCGCGGGCGCTTAAACGGGAATCATGCAGACGATCAACACCGTGACGGGCCGCTGCACGCCCGACGAGCTCGGAAGGACGCTCGTCCACGAGCACCTCCTCGTCGGCTATCCCGGCTGGCAGATGGACGCGCTCGCGCCGCGCTTCGACCGTCGCGCCGCGAAGGCGCGCGCCGTCGAGGCGATGCACCGCCTGAAGGACTTCGGCGTCAAGACCTTCCTCGATCCGTGCCCGATGGACCTCGGGCGCGACGTCGAGTTCATGGCCGAGGTCGCGCAGGCGTCCGGCATGCGGATCATCTGCACGACCGGCGCGTACTTCGAGGAGCAGGGCCTGACCTACACGTTCAAGAACCTGCCGGTCGACGACATCGCCGCGATCTACGAGAAGGAGATCACCGAGGGCATCGGCGAGACCGGCATCCGCGCGGGCCTGATCAAGGTCGCGACCGGCGCGCACCACGTCTCGGAGTACGAGCGGAAGCTCCTGGTCGCGGCCGCGCGCGCCGCCCGCCGCTGCGACGTCCCGATCATCTCGCACACGCAGGAGGGAAGCTGCGGCGTCGACCAGGTCGAGATCCTGACCGCGGAGGGCGTGCCGCCGCACCGCATGCTGATCGGCCACTCCGACGGCATCGACGACCCGAAGTACCACCGCGACATCGTCGGCGCGGGCGCCTACATCGGCTTCGACCGCCTCGGCATCACGATCATCCTGCCCGACGACGTGCGCGTCAAGAACATCGCGAGCCTCGTGCGCGACGGATACGGCAAGCAGGTGTGCCTCTCGCACGACGCGATCTGCGCCTCGTGGCTCGGGCGCCCGATCATCGGCCCGGGTCAGGTGCTCGATCCGTCGAACATCCCGACCATGCTGCCGGACTGGACGCCGACGCACCTCTTCGAGCGCGTCATCCCGATGCTGCGCGAGGCCGGCGTGCCGGACGCGGCGATCACGACGATGACCGACGAGAACCCGGCGCGCTGGTTCCGGGGGACGCCGGCCTGACGCGCCCCGCATCGCCGGAGCCGGACGTCGCCGCCGCGCCGCGCGACCTCTACGTCGATGCGCGCGGGATCCGGCTCCACCTCGCCGACTGGACGGCGCCCGGTGCCGCCGGTGATCCCGTTCTGCTGCTGCACGGTCTCCAGGAGCACGCGCGCGCCTGGGACTTCGTCGCGCAGGAGCTCGCGCGCTCGGGACGCCGCGTCCTCGCCCTCGACTGGCGCGGCCACGGCGACTCGGGTCGCATCGGCGCGGGCGGCTACTACCACTTCCCGGACTACGTCGCGGACCTCGCGTTGCTCGTCCGGAACCTCGGCGGACGCGCGATCCTGGTCGGCCACTCGATGGGCGGCAGCGTCGCGGTCCTCTACGCCGGAGCCGAGCCGGAGCGCGTGCGCGCGCTCGCCTCCCTCGAAGGCCTCGGCCCGCCGGACTCCTCGTTCGACGCGGCCCCCGAGCGCTTCGCGGGCTGGATCGGCGACCTCGAGCGCAGCGCCGTGCGCGCGCCGCGCAGCTTGACGCTCGACGAGGCGGCGGCGCGCCTCGCCGAGCGCTTCCCGCTCTGGTCGCCCGCCGTCGCGCGCCACATGGCGCTCCACGGCACGCGCCCGCGCGACGGGTCCCCCGATGCGCGCGAGTGGAAGTTCGATCCGCTCCACCAGACGCGGTCGCCGCAGCCCTACTACGTCGCGCAGGCGCGCGCGTTCTGGGCGCGCGTCCGCTGCCCCGTCCTCTACGTCGACGGCGACCGGAGCTTCATCACGGCCGCCCCGCTCGAGATCGACGCGCGCGCCGCGGCGCTCCGCGCGGAGCGCCGGACGATCGCCGGCGCCGGCCACCACCCGCACCTCGAGCGGCCGGCCGAGACGGCGCGGATCCTGCGCGAGTTCCTCGATCGCGTCGGCGCTTGACCCTGTCAGCGGGTCGCGATCTTCGCGCGCTCCGCCTGATCGGGTGCGATCCAGCCCTGGTGCGCGAAGAAGTCCGACAGGTAGGCGACGATCTGCTTGGCCGCTCCGCCGGCGTCGTTCTCGACCGTGGAGCGCTGCGTCTTGATCGCGCCGACGCCGCCCGCCGCCGCCGCGCTCGCGACCGTCACCCCGCCCTGCGCCGCCGCTCCGGCTCCCATCGTGACCGCTGCGCCCGGCATCGGCGCGCTCGCGCCTTCGGCGGTGAAGTCGAGGACCGGCCGCGATCCGGTTTCGGTCACGAGGGTGACGTGGACTTCCGACTTGACCGACGATTGCCCCGCCTTGAAGCCGATCGCGATGCGGCGCAGGCGATTGCCCTCGTCGACGTCGAGAAGGCGGCCGTCCACCACCAGCGTGCCGGCCCCCAGCGGCGTGCCGCGCGCGACTCGCTCGACCGGGAAGCCGAGCTGCTGGATTCCCGACGCCATGTCGCTCGCGAGCGCATCGGCGACCTTCCGGCCGATCTCGAGCTCGCGCTCGGACGCGCTCGACGAGCTGAAGGCGTTCATGAGGCGGGTGCCCGGCGCCTGGTCCTCGTGGACATCGCCCGCGTTCACGGCGAAGTCGACGACCGCGACGCGGGTCGGCCGCGGCAGACCGGTCGCAGTCGTCGAGCCGAGCGGCTTCACCGAAGCCGGCGCGCACGCGACGATCGCCAGCGCAGCCGCGACGAGCGCCAGCACTCGCGCGCTCGCATGTCCATTGGCATTCCGCATGATCCGCCCTCCAGCCTTCACGTCCGCTTCCCTACGCGGTTTCGGCCGAACGCCGCGCGAGCGTTACGCCGCGGCGCGCGATCCTCACGAGCCCTTCGATGCCGGGACGATCTTCGCTTTCATCGGGAGCCTTCCGTGTCGTCCGCGCCGCCGTCCGGGTCCGCATCGCGCGCGCCGGAGCCGGCTTCGTTCGCGATCACGCCCGCGACGAACGCGAGGAGGTCGTCGAGCGTCGCGAAATGGACCGTGCGACCCGACACGACGTGCTCCGCGCGGCCGACGACCTGGCCCGCGCCGACGTCCGCGTCGTCCGCGAGCTGAAGCACGAAGGCCCGGTCGATCGGAAGCACCCGCGGGGCTTCGCCGGTTGCACGTCGATCGTTTCCTGTGGTGATTGAAGCGCCCCCTGAGCGAGTCGTTTCCATGGTGGGTGTCGACATAGCGCCGGCCGCCTGGGCGAGTCCTACGGCTGCGGTTCGATTTCGGTTCGAATGCGCGGCGCCCGGGCCGCCCGGAATCGCGGCCCGGCGGTGGTGATTCCAGTGCTGCGCTTCGCGCCGTTCCGCCTCGACGCGGCGAACGAGCGCCTCTGGCGGGGACCCGAGCCGGTCGCGCTCCGCCCGAAGAGCTTCGCCCTCCTCCGCTATCTCGCGGAGCGTCCGGGAAGGCTCGTCCGGAAGCACGAGCTGCTCGAGGCGATCTGGCCCGACACGTTCGTGACCGACGTCGTCCTCAAGGTTTGCATGAACGAGCTCCGTCGCGCCCTCGACGACGACCCGAAGGCGCCGCGCTTCATCGAGACCGTTCACCGCCGCGGCTACCGCTTCGTCGCCGCCGTCGACAGCGCGCTCGACGCCGGCGACCGCGCACCGGGCGCGGACACGGCGACGTCGGCGCCGGCACGCATCGTCGTCGGGCGCGAGCGCGAGATCGCCGCGCTCACGGCCGCCTTCCGGGAGGTGCTGGCCGGAAGGCGCCAGACGATCTTCGTCGCCGGCGAGGCGGGCATCGGGAAGACGACGCTCGTGGACGCGTTCCTCGACCGCGCGCGGGCGCTCGCCGGCGACGCCGGCCTCTGGATCGCCCGCGGGCAGAGCATCGCCCAGTACGGCGCGGGCGAGCCCTTCCTCCCGCTCCGCGAGGGCCTCGGCCGGCTCTGCCGCGATCCCGACGGAGCGCGCGTGCTGGAGCGGCTGCGGGCGGTCGCACCCGAGTGGGCCGACCCGCTCCGCATCGCGACCGGCGACGGCGGCCGGTCGTTCGCCGACGCGCCACGCGCGCCGTCGCCGGAGCGCATGCTGGGCCTCATGGCCGAGGTGCTGGAGGCGCTGTCGCTCGAGCGGCCCCTCGCCCTCGTGATCGAGGACCTCCACTGGGGGGATCACGCCACGACCGAGCTGCTCGCATGCGTGGCGCAGCGCCCCGAGGAGGCGCGGCTGCTCGTGATCGCGACCTATCGCCCGTCCGACGCGATCGTCCGCGACCACCCGCTGCGCGCCCTCCAGCAGGAGCTCCAGGTGCGCGGGCGAGCGCGCGAGGTCGCGCTCGGCTTCCTCGACGAGGCGGCCGTGCAGGCGTTCCTCGCGCTCCGCTTTCCCGCGACCGCGATCCCCGACGGCGTGGCGCGCTGGCTGCAGGCGCGCACCGACGGCAACCCGCTCTTCCTCGTGCGGCTCGTCGAGGATGCGATCGCGCGCGGCGTGCTGGGCCGGGACGCGCCCCTCGCCGAGCTCGATCGCATGGGCGTTCCGGAAGGCCTCCGGCAGATGATCGACGCGAAGCTCGACCGCCTCGACGCCGCGGACCGCGAGCTGCTCGAGGCGGCGAGCGTCGCGGGCGGCGCCGCGGTCTCCGCGGCCGCGATCGCCGCGGCCCTCGAGCGCGACCTGGTCGACGTCGAGCGCGACTGCGCGGCGCTCGCGCGCCGCGCCCACGTGCTGCGGCCCGCGGACGCCGCCGAGTGGCCCGACGGGACGATCGCCGCGGGCTTCGCGTTCGTCCACTCGCTCTATCGCGAGCAGCTCTACGCCGGCATCTCGCCCGCGCGCCGAGGTCGCATGCACCGGCGGATCGCGCTCCGCCTCGAGGCCGGGTACGCCGGCGACACGAGCGAGGTGGCGTCGGAGCTGGCGGTCCACTTCACGGAGGCGCGCGAGCCGCTCCGCGCGTCGGCGGCGCTGCGCGACGTCGCGCACCGCGCGCTCGCGACCGGCGCGCCGCACGAGGCGGCCACGGCGCTGGAGCGGGCGCGTGCGCTGCTCGCGCGCGCCGCCGAGGGCGACGACCGCGAGCGGCTCGCGCTCGAGCTCGCCTCGGCGCAGCTCGCGTACTTGACGAAGGGGTTCGCGGCTCCCGATGCCGGAGCCGCGTTCGAGCGCGTCCGCGTCGCGAGCGAGCGGCTCGGTGCCCTCCGCGAGCTGGTGATGGCGCTCTCGGGCCTGTGGTCCTTCCACAGCTTCCGGGGAAGCTTCCACGAGGCCGAGCCGATCGTGGAGCGGCTGATCGCGCTCGCGGACCTCGCGCCGCGGTCCGAGGTCGCCGGACTCGCGCATGCAATCGCCGGGATGATGCACTGCGACCGCGGCGACCTCGCGACCGCGAGCGCGCACCTCGACCGCGCGCTCGACCCCGCGCTCGACGAGTCGCGCTCGCCCTACGTCGACTTTCGCGTGGTGGCGCTCGGTGCGCGCGCCTTCGTCGCGACGCTCACGGGCGATCCGACGGCGGCCGAACGCTTTCACGCCGAGGCGCGGGCGCGCGCCCGCGAGGTCGCGCTTCCGTTCAGCCTCGGCCTCCTCCTGATCCAGTCGTGCGAGCTCGCCTACGCCGTCGAGGACCCGGCCGGAGCGCTCGGCGCCGCGAACGAGGCGATCGAGCTCGCGGCCCGCCACGGGTTCCCGCTCTGGGGCGCGCTCGCCCGCGTCGCTCGCGCGTGGGCGCGGCTCGCAACCGCGATGGCGGCGGGCACCGGGCAGAGGGCGTCGCGCGCGAGCGCGCGCGCGGCGCGGCACGAGATGGCGGACGCGCTCGAGGCGTATCGCGCGCTCGGCGGCGGCCAGATGCGCGCCGTCTTCCTCGCGACGATCGCGGCGGCCGACGCGCGCATCGGCGACGTCGAAGGCGCTCTCGCAGTCGCGGCGGAGGCGGTCGAGCTCGCGGAGCGCATCGGGGATCGCCGCCACCTCGCCGAGACCTACCGGCGAGCGGGGGAATGCTGGCGCAGCGCGGCCCAGATCCGCGACGCGCGCACCGCCCTCGCCGCCGACGACGCCCGCGCGAACGCCGAGGCCGCCTTCCGGCGCGCCGTCGACGTCGCGCGCTCGCAGGGCGCCGCCTGGTGGGAGCTGCGCGCCGCGACCAGCCTCGCGGGCCTCTGGGCGGAGACCGGCCGACCGGCGCAAGCGCGCGAGCTTCTCGCGCCGGCGTGCGAGCGGTTCGCGGGCTGGGAGCGCCTCGCGCCGGTCGCCGCCGCGCAGGAAGTCCTCCGCCGCATCGCGCCCTGAGCGCGCTCGGCGGACGGCGGCGGTGCGCCCCGCTCAGCGCCGTGCGCCGGCGATCAGGCGATCGCGCACCGCGGGCCGCGAAGCGATGTCGATCGCCGTCCACGCCATCGCGAGGCCGCCGTCGAAGACCGCCTGATCGGCGATCGGCGTCGCGGCGCAGGCCGCGAACTCCGGCTGGTGCGGCACCGCGGGGAGCGAGTCGAGCCCGATCATCGGGTGGATCGACGGGACGACGTGCGACACGTTTCCCATGTCGGTCGAGCCCGAAAAGCGGCCGGCGGTCGCGCGCAGGTCGGGGAACGATCGCCCGAGCGCCTCGGCGTTCTTCCGGTAGAGCTCTCCGATCTCCGGGTCCTGGCGCATGTCCGCGTAGGGCTGGTCGCCCCCGCGAACGGTCAGCGTCGCACCGGTCGCGAGCGCGCCCGCCTCGAAGCAGCGCAGGACGCGCGCGCGCAGGCCCTCGAGCTTCGCGAGCGTCGCGGAGCGCGCGATGTAGCGCGCCGTCGTCCGGCACGGCACGACGTTCGGCGCGTCGCCCCCGTGGGTCACGATGCCGTGGATGCGATTGCCGGGCTCCACGTGCTGGCGAAGGAGCCCGATTGCCGTCTGCGCGATCGTGAGCGCGTCGAGCGCGTTCACGCCGAGCTCGGGGAACGCCGACGCGTGCGCCGCCTTCCCCGTGTACTCGACGTCGAACGTGGAGCACGCGAGGGTCGAGAACTCCTCCGCGTCGACGGGCGAAGGGTGCACCATCATCGCGGCGTGGGCGTCCGCGAAGCCGCCCCGGTCGAGCAGGACGATCTTCCCGCCGGCGTCGCCGATCTCCTCGGCGGGCGTCCCGATCAGGCTGACGGTCAAGCCGACGTCGTCGGCGACGCGGGCCGCGGCGATCGCGGCGCCGAGGCCCATCGCCGCGATCACGTTGTGGCCGCACGCGTGGCCGATGCCGGGCAGTGCGTCGTACTCGGCGCAGATCGCGACGTGGAGCGGGCCTCGGCCGGCGCGCGCGCGGAACGCCGTCGGAAGGTCGCAGAAGGGCTTCTCGATCGCGAAGCCGGCGTCGGCGAGGACCTCGGCGCACCAGGCCGACGCCTTCTCCTCCTCGAAGGCGAGCTCGGGGTGGGCGTGGATCCGGTGGCTCAAGGCGACGAGGCTCGCTCGCGCCTCCTCGAGGCGCTCCCGTGCGGCTGTCTTCGCGTCCATGGCGACCTCCGCGTGCAGCATACGAGCGCACGCCCGCCGTGCTCAACCGCGCGGCGGGCACTCCCGAGCCGGTGGGCCGCCGGAGCCGTGTGTGCGGGCGCTCGCTCCGGGTCTCGTTCGCGGGGGAGGAAGAGCGCCCCGAATTGTCTCATGGATCAAGGTGGGGGCGAGTGATTGTCCCGCTCGCTCGACAGTCGCTCGCTTGCCCGCAAACACGGCTCCGGCTGCGTCGGCAGCACGGCGGCTTTTCCCGGGCGGGAAGATCGAGCCGCGCGCCTGGCTTCGCCGTGCGGTTGCGGTCGGGCGGGTGGCGTCGCACGATCGGTGTCGCTTGGAGTGGCGCTGCGGCGCGGCGTCGCTTCCGGCGCGAGCCCCGGGAGCGGGAGGTGTTCCGTGAGCGACGACGCGAGAGACCATGCGCGGGGGACCGACGACCGAGCCTCGAATCCGGATCTCGACCCTGCGGCGTTCCGCGCGATTCGGCTGGAGCGCGTCGGGAGCGTGCTGCGGGCGGTGATCGCGCACCCGACGAGCCCGTTGAACGCGGTGGACGACCTCCTCCACCGCGAGCTGGCGGCGCTCTTCCGCGGGCTCCGCCGCGAGACCGAGGCGCGGGCCGTCCTGCTGACGGGCGAGGGACGCGCGTTCAGCGCGGGTGGCGACTTCAACTGGTTTCCGACGCTGCAGGATCCCGAGAAGCTCGAGGAGGTGCGGCGCGACGGGAAGCAGCTCGTGTGGGACCTGCTCGACGTCGAGATCCCGATCGTAGCCGCCGTGAACGGGCCCGCGATCGGCCTCGGGGCGTCGATCGCGCTCCTCTGCGACGTGGTCTTCGCGGCCGACGGCGCGACCTTCGCCGACCCGCACGTGCGGGTCGGGATCGTCGCCGGGGACGGCGGCGCCGCGATCTGGCCGCTCGCACTCGGACCGGCGCGCGCGAAGCAGTACCTCATGACGGGCGATGCGGTCCCCGCCGCAGAGGCGGAGCGCATCGGGCTCGTGAACTTCGTCGTGCCGGCGGCGGAGCTCGCCGAGCGCGCCCTCGCCTTCGCACGGCGCCTCGCCGACGGCGCGCCGCTCGCGGTCCGCTACACGAAGCTCGCCGTCAACAAGCTCGTGAAGGACGCGCTCAACGTGGCGTTCGACGCGTCGATGGCGCTCGAGATCGTCACGTTCCGGAGCGAGGACCACGCGGAGGCGCTCGCCGCGCTCCGCGAGAAGCGCCGCCCGAGCTTCCGCGGTCGATAGGAGTCGGCGCCCGGGAAGTGGCCGCCGGATTTGCAGAGGTGGGGAGCGGTATGGTTCCGTGGCCGGAATGCCCCGCGCCGGCCGCCGGCCGGCCTCGCCCGATCCAACCGGGGAAGCGAAAGGAACGACTCGATGCGTAGAATCCTGGCACTCTCCGCCGTCGCCCTCGCGGCCTCGCTCTGCCTGGCGCCGTTGGCGCGGGCCGCCGATCCGGCGCCCAAGGACGCGAAGGAGACGAAGACCGAGGCGAAGCCCGCGGAGCCCGAGGACGTCAACAAGACGCTCTATGCGCTCGGTGTCGCGCTCAGCCGCAACCTGGCGACGTTCAACCTGACGCCGGCCGAGGTCGAGACCGTATCGAAGGGGCTCGTCGACGGAGCGCTCGGGAAGGAGCCGAAGGACCTGGACGTCAACAAGATGGGTCCGAAGTTCCAGGAGCTCGCGAAGGCGCGCGCCGCGGTGATCGCGGACAAGGAGAAGAAGACCGGGAAGGAATTCATCGAGAAGATGTCGAAGGAGAAGGGCGCCACGAAGACGGACTCGGGGATGGTCTACATCCCGACGCAGGAGGGAACGGGCACGACTCCCAAGGCGACCGATCGCGTCAAAGTCCACTACCACGGCACGCTCCAGGACGGCACGGTCTTCGACAGCTCGGTCGAGCGCGGCCAGCCGGCGACCTTCCCGCTGAACGGCGTGATCGCGTGCTGGACGGAGGGCGTCCAGAAGATGAAGGTCGGCGGCAAGGCGAAGCTGGTCTGCCCGTCCGACCTCGCCTACGGCGATCGCGGCGCGCCGCCGAAGATCAAGCCCGGATCGACGCTCGTGTTCGACGTCGAGCTGCTCGGCATCGAGCCGCCGCCGACGCCGCGTCCGGCCATGTCGCCCGGCGCAGCGGCGCCCGGGGCAGCGGCGCCTCCCGCCGCCAAGTAACCTTCGATTGCCGCCGCGGCCGCGCTCGCGCGCGCGCCGCGGCGGCACGTCGACGCGCGATGCTGAGCCTCGCATCGGAAACGGGCACCGCCTGGCTCGAGCGCGCGCTCGCGAACGTCGACGAGATCCTCGTCGACCACGCGCACTGCGAGAAGAAGGCCGCGTCGACCGCGGTGAGCCTCCTCTTCCGCTACCCCGAGCACGGGCAGCTCCTCGAGCCGCTCGCGCGCCTCGCGCAGGAGGAGCTCGAGCACTTCCGGGACGTGCTCGCGCGCCTCGAAGGGCGCGGGATCGCGCTCCGGCGTCAAGTCCCGAGCCCGTACGCCGCCGACCTGCTGCGCGCGCTCCGTCCCGACGAGCCGGCGCGCGCGGTCGACACGCTCCTCTGCCTGTCGCTCATCGAGGCGCGGAGCTGCGAGCGGATGAAGCTCCTCGCCGGCGCGCTCGACGATCCCGAGCTCCGCGCCTTCTACGGCGGCCTGCTCGCGAGCGAGGCGCGCCATCACCAGTCGTACGTCGACCTGGCTGCGACGCTCGCCCCCGTCGGCGACGTCCGCGCGCGCCTCCGGGAGCTCGCGCTCCACGAGGCGGACGTCCTGGCGTCGGCGCCCGCGCTGCCGCGCCTTCACACCTGAGCGACGCGACCGTCGCTCAAGCGAGCGCGAGACGCTCCCCGCTCCGGGCCGCGTCGTAGCCGGGCAGGTCCGCGAGAGCTCTCCGGAACGCCGGCGCCGGCAGCGCGCGCACGAGCGGCGCGCCGACCTCGGAAGCGACGAGGTCCGCGCGCAGCACCAGCCACACGTCCTGCCGCGCGAGCGCGACGAAGTCGGCTCCCGCCGCCGACGCCGCGGCCGCGATCCCGGGCGCGACGTCGGCGAGACCGCTCGCGACCGCCGCCGCGAGCGCGAGCGGCGGCAGCTCCGCGCTCGCGTCGTGCGGCGTCGTCGTGCCGCCCGCCGGCGCGGCGCGCGACGCGCCGGGCACGAGCGCGGGCGCGACGGCCGGAGCGCCCGCTCGCTTCAGCGCGGGGACGAGCCGCAAGCCCGGGCGCGTCGCGTCCGCGCCGCCGCGCACTCCGAGCGGATTTCCGGGCGCGACCACGAGGCCGCGATCGCGACCGGCGAGCCGGAGCACCTCGAGAGCGATCCCGGTCGCCCGGGCCGCCGCGCGGAGCTCGCTCTCGGCCGACCCGTCCGCGCTCGCGTCCACGGCGATGACGGCGGCGGTCGCGACGCCGCGCCGGAGCTCGTCGAGCGCGCGGCCGGCATCCAACGACCGAACCGCGATCCGTACCGGAAGCCCCGACTCGGCGCGCGCGACGCGCTCGAGCGCGCCGAGCGCCGGGTCGGCGAACCCGGCCACGAGCACGGTCGCGGCAACCTGCGACGCGGGCACCAGCAGCTCCACGTCGACGCGCTCGCCGGCCGCGATCGGCGCCGCGCCCGGCCGGAGGCGCACGAGCCCGCCCGCGCGCGAGAGGCTCGCGAGCGCTGCCGCGCCGCGCGCGAGCGGCCGTGCGACGAGCCGTTCGCCGACCTTCCCGACGTCGACCCGCACGAGCTCCTCCGCGCCGGGCCGCGGGACGAGATCTTCGGCCGCGACCGCGGCGAGCGTCGGGGGCGCGTCCGCCGCGGTGCCCGCGAGGCGGGCGACGAGCGGCTGGACGAGCTCGCGGCAGACCATCGCGGCGGCGACCGGATAGCCCGGGATCCCGATCGCGACGCGCGCACGGCCCGCTTCCGGCGACTCCTGCGATGTCGGCCCGCCGGCGAGCGACGCGAGGATCGTCGGGCGTCCCGGGACGAGCTCGATGCCGTGCGCGAAGACGTTCCCGATCGCGCCCAGCGCTTCGGCGGTGTAGTCGCGCGAGCCCGCGGACGAGCCGGCGAGCACGCACACGAGGTCGGCGTCGCGCGCCGCGACGCGCAGGCGCTCGGCGAGGCGCGCGGGATCGTCGGGCGCGGGGGCGAGCCGGGACGGCTCGCCGCCCCACTCGGACACCCACGCGGCGATCATGCGCGAGTTCGACTCGATCGTCTTCCCCGGCACGCGGTCGGCGCCCGGCTCGATGAGCTCGTCGCCGGTCGGCAGGATCGCGACCCGCGGGCGTGCGCGGACGACGACCTCGGTCACGCCGGTCGCGAGCAGGAGCCCGACGTCCGGAGGACGGATGCGGTGGCCCGCCGGCAGGATCTCCTCGCCCGCGACGACGTCCTCGCCGACGACGCGCACGTGCTGCCAAGGGGTGGCCGGCGCGCGCACGCGGACCCGCTCCGCGCGGCGAGCGGAACGCTTCGCCGGGAGGGCAGCCGTCGCGGCCGACGACGGGCTGCGCGCCTCGTCCTCGGGCGCCTCGACGGCTTCCACCATGACGACCGCGTCGGCCCACTCGGGCAGCGGGTTTCCGGTGTCGACCCAAGCGAACGCGGGCGCACCGGACGCCGGAGCGCCGGCGCCGGCCGCGCGCGCGAGCTCGAGCGGGCGGTCGCCCGTGGCGCCCGCGGTCTCCGCCGCCCGGACGGCGATCCCGTCCATCGCCGAGGCGTGGAAGTGCGGCACCGAGAAGCGCGCGGCGACCGGCTCCGCGGTCACGCGGCCCACCGCGTCCTCGACCGCGACGCGCTCGAGGCGGTCGCACGCCTGCACGAGCGCGCAGAGGCGCGCGCGCGCGGTCGCGACCGGCAGCCGCACCCGCTCCGCCGTCGGGCCGCCGTGGCCGCGCTGTCCGCCGCCGTCCGTCAAGCGAGAAGCCGCGCGTGCTCGAGGCACGGCAGCTCGCTGCGCACGCGCGCGAGGTACGCGAGATCGATCTCGCCGACGACGACCCCCTCGCCGTCCGACGCGCGCGCGACGACCGTGCCCCACGGGTCGACGATCGACGAGTGGCCATAGTCGTGGTGCCCGTCGGCGGTCGGGCCGATCTGGTTCGGCGCGACGACGTAGCACTGGTTCTCGATCGCGCGCGCGCGGACCAGCACGTCCCAATGCGCCGCGCCGGTCGGGAAGGTGAACGCGGACGGAACGCAGAGCACCTGCGCGCCGGAGCGGCTGAGCGCGCGGTAGAGCTCGGGGAAGCGGAGGTCGTAGCAGACGGAGAGGCCGAGGCGCGCGACCTCCGTGTCGACGCAGACCGGAGCGTCGCCCGGCGACCGCCGCGCCGACTCCCGCACCTCGACCCGTCCCGGCAGGGACACGTCGAAGAGGTGGATCTTCCGGTAGGCGGCGAGGACCTCCCCGTCCTCGCCGATCACCGTGCTCGTGTTCCACGGGAGCGCGGTCGCGGCGGTCGCGCCGCCCTCCGGGCGCTCGAGGATCGAGCCCGCGACGATCGTCAGACGGCAGCGCCGCGCGACGTCGCCGAGCGCGCGCAGCGTCGGACCGGTGAGCGGCTCCGCGATCTCGTCGTCACGGCTCGCCGGGCCGCGCCAGGCGAACACTTCCGGGAGGACGACGAGGCGTGCGCCCTGCTGCGCCGCGGCCTCCACGAACGCGCAGGCGCGCGCGACGTTCTTGGCCTTGTCGTCGCCGGCCCGCATCTGCACGCAGGCGGCGAGGAAGCGCTCGCGGTGCGATGCCATCGATCGTCTCCAACCCGCCCGCTCGCGGGGCCGATCGCCCGCGATTTCTCGCTATCCCGCGTGTCTCCCTCTCGCAAGGCGACGCGCGGACCCTGCGCGGGGCGTGCCGGCCGCGACGGCTTCGCCGTCACTGCAGCACCTCGTGGGGCGCGAGCCGGAGCACGGCCGCGGCGACCGCTCGCGGGTCCGCGCGATAGGTGCCGGCCTCGTACGCGGCTCGGAGGCGCGCGACGCGCTCGTGTCGGAGGGCCGTCGGATCCACGCGCTCGTCGCCGCGACGTCGCAGGCGCCCTCGCAGGCGGCGGGCGGCTGCCGCGGCGTGCAGGTGCCGACAGAGCTGCGCCCGCCGGCGCCCAGCCGGCCGCATGCCGCAGTTCCTCACGCGGAATGTAGCGGCCGGCGGTGCCGGAAGTTTAGGCTGGCCCGTCGCGCGCGCAGGGGCCCGGCGACGCGATCAGTCGAGCAGGTCGCCCTCGTTCCGGAGGTCGGTCAGGCGGCCGCGCAGCCGCGACATCGCCTGGCTGTGGAGCTGCGAGATCCGGCCCTCGGTCAGGTGCAGCGCGTCCGCGACCTCCCGCATCGTCAAGCCTTCGAAGTAGTAGAAGGACACGACGATCCGCTCCTTCTCCGGGAGCTCGGCGATCGCGTCGGCCAGGATCTCGAGGCGCTCCTTCCGGAGCAGCCGGCTCATCGGGCCGCTTTCACCGACGTCCGAGAGGACGTCATCGCCGCTCAGCGTCTCCTCGCCGCGGCCGAAGCACAGCTCGGCGGTCGGGACGAGCGACACCGACCCGCACGTCCAGAGCGTCTGCGAGTACTCCTCGACCGACATGCCCATCGCGCTCGCGACCTCGTCCGCCGCCGGCGGCCGTCCGAGGCGATGCTCGAGGTCCATCGTCGCCGCTTCGACGTCGTGCGAGCGCTGCCGGATGCTGCGTGGGAGCCAGTCGCAGCGCCGGAGGTAGTCGAGGATGGATCCGCGGATCCGGTACTGCGCGTACGTCGAGAACGACGCCTCGCGCTTGCAGTCGTATTTCCTCATCGCGTCGAGGAGGCCGACGACGCCCCAGCTGATCAGGTCCTCGGTCGCGACCTCGGGAGGCTTCCGGGGCAGCATGCGCTGCACGACTTGACGCACCAGCGGGAGGTAGGTGCGCACGTCGTCGTCCGAGACGACGAGCGGCGCCTGGACGTTGGCCGGACGGGTGCTCGGCTCCGGCTTCGGGCGCGCGCCCGCCGCGCGCTCGGCGCGCGCCGGCCCGGCCTTCGGTCGGCTCGCCGATCGCTCGCCGCCGGCTGCGACGGCGCGCTTGGTGCGCCGCGCCGGCCGGTCCTTCCTGGACCGGCCGACCGACGTCCCCCGCCTCCCCCCACGGTGACGCTCCGCTTCCGCCTCCGCCCTTCTTCCCGACCCCGAAGCGATCATTTGGACCCTCCTTGGCCCCAGCCTTCCTCGCCCGCCGCACCATCCACGAGCGGTCCGGTCGTCCCCCTGGCCACGCTTCCCGACGCGGGTTAGCGAGAACCGTTCCACCACCGTGCGAAGGCCGCGGCCTCGCGTCCGCCGCCCGAAATTCGGCCTAAACTCGACGGCGCGACGCGCCGAAAAGACCCGAGGAGGCGGGCTCGCCCTGGCAGAAACCTGGCAGCGTCGGATCGCCGCCCGTCGGGTTCGTGACCGCCCACCTGCGTCCCCCGCGCTCGCCGAGCGAGCGGCTTGCCGGGCACGCGACCGTTCGACTACTGTCGCGCTCCATGGCTTCGGAGCGACGGAGAGAGATCGATCGGCGCCGGCGGCGCCGCGAGAAGCGCCAGAAGGACCGCAAGCGCGAGGCGATCAAGGCGGCGGCCGCCGCCAAGAAGAAGCGCTAGGCGCCCGGCAACCCGGCGCGGAACCGCGTCCGAAGTCGCGATCCGTCGTGCGCGCTCGCCATCGCGGCCGGCGCGCGCGTCGCCATCGCGCCACGCGCGCGGCGTCGGCATGAAATCCCTTACATTGACCGCGACGCCTCGCTCGGGAACGATCGCTCCGTGAGCGCGGGCGGCCGTCGTTTCGTTCTCGCCGCGAGCGCTCTCGCGCTGGCGGTCGCGTGCGGTCGGGCCGTCGCCGCGCACGCCGCGCCGGCTCTCGAGCCGCGGATCGTGAACGGCAACTTGACGGCCGATCTGCCGAGCGTCGCCGCCGTGGTCGTCCCTGCGACCCCGGCGGACGCGAGCACCTGGTGCAGCGCGACGCTCATCGGCTGCGAGACGGCGCTCACCGCCGCGCACTGCGTCTGCAACGGCACGGGCGCAGACTGCCAATCCGGGCCGAGCGCGCCGGTCCCGGCGCTCTACGGCGTCTTCCTGCAGCACGCCGGGTTCTTCGGCGTCTCGTCGATCTGGGTCCACCCGGACTTCGACTACCCGGTCGCGGACGTCGCGGTCCTGCACCTGTCGCAGCCGGTCGAAGGCATCCGGCCGACGCCGATCAACCAGGTCGCCGTGCCGGCGTTCGGCACGCCGGGAACGATCGCCGGCTTCGGACGCGGCGGCGGCGCGACCTTCGACTACGGCCTGAAGCGCGTCGGCGCGGTGGAGACGGCCTCCTGCGTCGCCGGCATCTCGAACGTTTCGTCCGTGTGCTGGGACTTCGCCGCGCCGGTCGGCCCGCCCGGGACCGACTCGAACACCTGCAACGGCGACTCCGGGGGCCCGCTCCTGATCGACATGGGCGGCGGCCCGGTCGTCGCCGGCACGACGTCCGGCGGCACCAGCTCGAGCTGCAGCCCGCTCGACCACAGCTTCGACGCGAACGTCTACGAGTATCGCGCCGCGATCGCCGCCGAAGGTGGAGCGGACCTCTCGAACGCCGCGTGCGGCGCCGGTCCGCAGGTCGACGATCCCACCGTCTCCGTGCTCGCGTTCGGCGGGTCGCTCTCGAGCGCCAGCGCGAGCCGCACGCATTTCTTCGCGGTCCCGAACGCGACCGAGCGCCTCGTCGTCACCCTGAACGCGAGCGAGGCCTCGGGCGGCGACTTCGACCTCTACGTCAAGCGCGGAAGCCCGCCGACCGCGACCAGCTTCGACTGTCGCGCGACCGGGCCGAGCCAGTACGGGGCCTGCGAGATCGCGGCGCCCGCGGCCGGCACGTGGTGGGTCGAGATCGTGCGCGCGGCCGGGAGCGGCACGTACCAGGCGACCGCGACCCTCTTCCGCACACCGTGCACGACGCCCGGCGCCGCATGCGACGACGGCAACCCGTGCACGAGCGGCGACGTCTGCGGCGCGAGTGGCTGCGCGGGCACGGTCGTCGCGGACGGGACGTCGTGCGACGACGGTCGCCTCTGCACGCCGACCGACGCGTGCAGCGCGGGCGCGTGCGTCGGCAGCGCAGCGCCCCGGACGGCCTGCAAGCAGCCGCTCGCGCCCGGCGCCGCGACGCTGACCGTCCGCAATGCGAGCAGCGCGGCCGGCGATTCCGTCGCCTGGACGCTCCGGCGCGGCGCCGGGACGACCGTCGGCGAGCTCGGCGACCCGACGTTGGGCGACCCGGTCGCGTTCTGCGTCTACGACGCGGTCGGGGGAGCGACGCCGATCGCGCTCGAGGTCGGCGTCGCGGCGCCCGAGGCGTGGCGCGCGGTCCCCCACGGCTACCGCTTCCGCGATCGCTCGCGATCGCACGGCGGCGCGGACTCGATGCAGATCCGCGCCGGGTCGCCCGGGCTCGCGAGCGCGACCTTCCGGGCCCGCGGCCCACTCCTTGAGCTCCCGGCGCTTCCGTTCGTGCAGGCGGGGCCGCTGGTCGCACAGCTCGTCGCCCCGGGGGCGTGCTTCTCGGCGTCGTTCTCGAGCAACCTGTCGAACACGGCGAGCCGCTTCCACGCGCGCTCGGATTGAGTTCGAGCCGGCGCGGTCGTCAGGCTAGCGACGATCGGAGGGCATCGTAGATTTCGGTCACGATGCCGCGGCCGGGCTGCGGCAGCAGCCGGAGGCCGGGCTCGACCTCGCGCTCGAGGTAGTCGCGCGCGCCGCGGCGGTCGCGACGGGCGAGCAGCACGTCGCAGTTCCAGACGCGGTTCGCGAGCACCTGCGGCTCGCGGCCGGTCGTCCCCGTCGTCGGGAGATGGCGGAGGGTCTCGCGCAGCACGAACACGAGATCGTGCGGGCGGTACCAGAGCTTCGACCGCTCGTGGAAGCCGAAGCCGGAGACGGGACGCCCCGCGAACTGCCCGATCAGGCGCACCGGGCCGTTCCAGTACTCGACCGGCATGCGATGCGCGGGCGCGGGCACGAGCGGCTCCGACGTGAGCGAGAGGGACCAGTCCCGGACCGTCAGGTGGAAGCGGTCGGTGAGCCAGGCGGCGCCGGGCGCGAGCGGCCTCCGCGTGCGGATGACGCGAGGGTCGCGCACGAACGAGATGCGCTCGACGTGGAAGTCCGTCGTCGCGCGCACCTCGCCGTCGGGCCCCTGGGCGGTGACGCCGCTGAACGGGAACAGGCGATCGCCGCGGACGGAGTCGAACTGCTCCCAGACGCTCAGGTCCCAGCCATTGTCGAGGTGGACGACCCGCCACTCGTGGCGGTGCCGCGAGTTCTTGCGATCGGTGTAGGCGGAGAAATTCTCGCGCGCGTACTGCCGGTCGATCCAGCCGACGTCGCCGACGACCTGGTCCTCGAAGTCGCCCCACTTCACCTTGCCGGCGACGGCGAGCCCGGTCTGGAAGTACGAGAACGTCCCGAGCTGCGCGCAGCAGGTCTTGACGCCGCGGGCGTCGTCGCCGCCGACCGGCGCGGGCGGCTTCCCGACCTCGACGTCGAGAGTCGCGACCATCGGCTGGCCGCGCTGGTCGCGGCCGCGCAGGTCGAGCGCGTAGCTGAAGGGCACCGGGGCACCGGCCGCGTCACGCCGGACGCTCCAGCGCGAGCGGCCCTCGCGGCCCTCGAAGGAGAGGTCGAGGAGGCCGCGCGCGGAGCGCAGCTTGTGCGAGCGGCGGAGGCGGAACGGGCGCGGCACGTCGTACTCGGTCATCGTGCCGTAGCTGCCGTCGGCGAGATCGAAGAGCGACAAGATGAAGAAATCGGCGCGGAGCTTCCGGCCGAACGCGATCGGCACGCGCATCGCCGAGAAGATCGCCATCACGGCCAGCTGGCGACCGCTCCGCAGGCCGCGCAGGCGCGACTCGATGAACCAGGTGTTGGCGTCTGTCCCGACGTCGCCTTCGGCGGCGGGGAACGTGAACCACGCCGCGTCCGCGCCCGGGATGACGTAGGGATAGCGCTTCCAGGGCGACTCGGGAGACGAGTCGGGCGTCGCGAGCGTGGTACCGTTCATGGGATCGACGAAGGGAAACGCGGCCGACGCGTGCGTTGACGGCCGCTCAGCGGCGAGTATGAACGAAAGGGTTCGAGCATGCGAGCCGCCATCTTGAGCGACGGTCGGTTCTCCGTCGAGTCGGTGCCCGATCCGCGACCGCTTCCCGGCGGCGTGGTGCTGCGCGTCGCCGCGTGCGGGATCTGCGGCACCGACCACGGCATCTTCAAGAACCGCCTCCTGCCCGACGGCGTCATCCTCGGCCACGAGTTCGCGGGCACGGTCGTCGAGGTCGGAGAGGGCGTCTCCGACTGGCAGGAAGGCGACCGGGCCGCCGTGCTGCCGATGCCGTTCTGCGGCTCGTGCGAGCTCTGCCTGAACGACAAGCAGAACCTCTGCCGATACGGACTCCAGCGAACGATCGGATGCGGCGGCGATCCCGGCGGCCTCGCCGAGTACGCCGCTGCGCCGAGCGGAACCTTGCGCCGCCTCCCGCTCTCGCTCGACGTTCGGCTCGGCGCGCTCGTCGAGCCGCTGGCGGTCGCGCTGCATGCGGTGAACCTCGGAAACGTCCGTCCCGGAACGCGGGTCGGGATCCTCGGCCTCGGCCCGCTCGGGCTCTTCTCCGGGCTGATCGCGCGTCAGTACGGCGGCCTCGCCTTCGGCCTCGACCACCGCCCGTCGCGCGTCGCGTGCGCGCACGACCTGGGCCTCGGCGCCTTCGCGAGCGACGATCAGGCGGACGAGCGCATCCGCGACCTCACGAACGGCGGACCCGACGTCGTCATCGAGGCGAGCGGACGTCCGGAATCGATCGAGCGCGCCGCGACCCTCGCCCGCGTCGGCGGCCGCGTCGTGCTCGTCTCGTCGTACCACGCGCCCGCCGAGATCAAGCCGGGGCGCTGGCTGACGCGCGGCATCTCGCTCCTCCCGTCGATCGCCTACACGCCACAGGAGTTCGAGACCGCGCTCGACCTCCTCGCGACGCGCCGGATCGACGCGCACCAGCTCGTGACCGCCGTCCACTCGCTGCGCGACACGCAGGCGGTCTTCGAGCGCTTCGAGACCCAGAGCGACGCGATCAAGATCCTGCTCGACCCGGCGCTGGAGCGCGGCTGAGTGGCGTCCTCCGCCCGGCCGTCCGGGAGCAGCGAGATCCGCCTCCGCCCGACGCAGCGCGCGGACCTCGACTTCGTGCTCGCGCTCGAGCAGAGCCCCGAGAACGCCCCCTACATCGGCCGGTGGACCCGCGCCGAGCACCTCGCGGCAATCGCAGCACGCGACCGCGAGCACTGGCTCGTCGCCGAGGGCGACCGGCGGGCCGGCTACCTCATCGCGTACGACCTCGTTGCCGCCGGCTTCGGCGTCTACGTCAAGCGAATCGTCGTCGAGGCGAAGTCCCGCGGCCTCGGCCGTGCGGCGCTCACCGCTTTCGTCGAGCACGCGCGCTCCGCCCTCCGCTCGGACGTCGTCTGGCTGACCGTCTTCGCCGACAACCGCCGCGCCCAGCGCTCCTACGCCGCCGCCGGCTTCGAAACGCCGCCCCTCACGGCCGAGCACCGACGCGCGCTTCGAGCGGCAGTCGACGGCTTCTCCGACGAGAGCCTCGTCCTGGCCCTCGCCGGCCGCCTACCCGCACACCCCGCCCCCTCACCGCCCTAGCGCGGCGCGGCGAGCCGCGCGCGCGGCCACCGGCGCGACCGGCGCGATCGACGACCGGCTCGCTTCGCACGACGCTCCCGCCGCCCTCCGACGTACGCGTCGGTCGGCGGCGTCCTCTACGGCCGCGCGCTGCCGTCGAAGTACGCGAGCGCGCGTGCGAACGCCGCCGGCCCCACGACCGCGCCGATGCGCCGTCCCGCGAGGTCGTCGGCCCGGATGTGAATGCCGCTCCAGAGGCGCGAGATGCCCGCCTGGTCGGCGGCGTCGTAGTAGCTCGCGTACTGGAGCGCGACCGGCGCGGTCGGCCCCTTCTCGGGAGGGATGAACGTGTCGGCGGGCGCGACGAACTGACCGAGCCCGCCCGGGAAGAACTCGCTGCCGGTCATGCGCACCATGACCTCGGCGGCAGCCCGGCTGAACGTGCTGTGCCCCGAAACGAAGCCCGCGAAGGGCGGGGTCACGAACGTCTTCCGCTGGAACGCGATCCAGGTCTTCGAGCGGATCCAGCCGACGCCGCCGACCTGCGTGCGCGGGTTCGTCGGCTCGCCGCGCCAGCCGCGCACGGCGACCTCGCCGACGAACGACGCGAGGTGCGCGTGGCGCTCCCCCGGCGCGCTCGATTCGGGCGTGATGACCTCGATCGTGCCCGGCAGAAGGGGCAGGCCTTCGGGGTGGTACGAGGGGCCGGACGGATCCGACGACTGGCCGAGCCCGCCGAGGTAGCGGATGAGCGAGATCGGCCGGATCGAGTCGTGCTCGCGCTTCTGCTCCCATGCGGCGATCGCGGCGTCGTGCACCGCCCCGTTCAGCGCGAGGTAGAGCTTCACGTCCCATTCGAGCGCATCGAGGACGGGCCCGCTGCCGCCCAGGCGCTTCTCGAAGCGCGCGTCGTCCGAGACCTCGTTCGCCACGACGTTCCAGTGTCCGGGCGGCGTCTCCGAATCGGGGCCGTCCGCCCAGAACATGCCGAGCACGCGGTAGTAGTCCTGGCGCTTGACGACGTTCGGCGCGTAGGGGGCGCCGGTGATCGGGTTGAGCGGGTAACCCGTGCCGTCGTTCGTCCCGAGCGGGTTGTTGCCGGAGACGGCCGGCGACGCGTCGATCAGCGTCGGGTCCTCGACGTCGAGCAGGCTCTGCTTGACGACGAGCTCGACCGCCTGGTCCTTCGCCTCCGCGTCGGTCGCCGTCCCGAGGAGCGGCGGGCCCGGCGGGTCGACGTACGGAACGCCCGGTGCGCTGCGCACGAGCGCGAACGGGAGGACCGCGCGCCAGTGCGTCCCGAGGTTCACCTGGATCTTCCCGGGGATCGGGACGCCGTTCTGGCCGATCTGGACGTCGAGGGCGAGCGGCTGCCAGCGGTTGGGGTCGGCGAGGATCGTGCCGGGCTCCTTGACGACGAGCGGCTCGTTCACCGGCGCGTACGTCGCGTCGGCGTATCCGCCGGCCTCGTTCGCGCCGTCGGCGAGCCCGTACGCGATCACCGCCGCCGCGATGCGGTTCCCGAGCGCCGCCGGCGACCCGCCCGACGTCGACGTGAACGCGCGGTCGTAGCCGAGCTCGTAGAGCCGGCGGTCGAAGCGGGCGAGCGCCGTCGCGGCCCCGGGCGAGCCGGCGAAGCGATGTCGCAGAAGGCGATAGGCGGCGAAGCTGATGGCCGCGTCGCGCGCCGCCGCGACGTCCGACGCCGAGGCGCGCTCGACGTGGATCACCGGGTCCGCCGTGCCGTCGTACGCGGCCCACGCGTCCCAAATCGCGGCCGACAGGTGGTAGAGGTTCCGCGCGTGCACGACCGGGCGCGGCGTGTCGATCCGGATCGCGGCCAGGATCTCCTCGTCCCACTGGCGCGCGACCGATTGCGCGGTCGCGGGACGCTCGCCGCAGTACGCGGTCGCGACGCCGTCGGCGAAGCGGTGGCAGCGCGCGCTCATGCGATCGGCCGCGTCGAGACCGAGGCAGACGTCGCAGTGCACCCAGGGCTCGACGCAGGCCGCGATGCCGCTCGCGGTCGCGCTCGCGCACGCCCCGGGTAGCGCCTCCGCGATCGGCTGTCCCGCGCAGCGCGCGGCGACGCGGAGACCGGCGTTCCGGACCGCCCGCGCGACGCGCTCGCCGCCGTCGGCCGCGACACAGGCCTCGAGATCGGAGGCCGACTGGATCGCCCCGGCGGCGAGCCCGGTGCGCGAGCACGCCTCGAACGATCGGAGCTTCGCGCGCGCGATCGTCGCCATCGCGCCGACCACCGCGACCTGGCAGCCCGCGAGCGCGCGATCGCCGGAGTGCGCGGACAGCGCCGCGGCGACGTCGTCGCCGAAGACGGACGCGAGCCCGCGGAAGGGCTCGAGGATCGCGTTCACGCGCTCGGCGGCGTCCGGTCCGATCGCGGGCGTCGCCGCGCACCAGCGCGCCTCGGCCACCTCGGTCGTCGTGCGGGCGGCCGCGAGCCGCCGCGACGGGTCGGCCGCGACGCATTCGGCGAACGCCTGGCCGGCCGCCAGCCGCCCGCGCGCGGCGGCGCGAGCGCAGCGCAGCACCTCGTCGAGCTGCACCTCGGCCGCGGCGATGCCGGCGCGGTTCAGCTCGACGATGCAGCGGCGGTCGGCCGGGGCCGGAGGCGCGGCGGCTGCGGCCGTCGCGACCGTCGCCGCGACGGCGGAGAGGAACAGGCAGAAGCGCTGCGCGGGCGGTCGCATGAGGTCTCCGTGCGCGCCGGGCGCGCAGACGCCGCCCCTGGCGTCGCGCAATTCGCCCGTCGGGGTCGCGCGAGCCTACGCCGCCGGCGGCGGCGCGGGCAATGGCGGAATCGCGCGAACGCGCCGCTTGGCGTTGCCGCGGGATCGGTCGGGTTCAGCGATCGGGGCGCGGCCGGGTCGCGAGCTGGCGCGCCGCCGGCAGGAGGGCCTGCGCGAGGCTCTCGAGCTCCGCGCGGACGGCGGGCGGATTCGCGGCCGCGACCATGTAGACGACCTGGTCGACGCCCGCGTCGGCGTAGGCGCGGAGCGCGTCCGCGTCGCGAGCCGGCTTCAGGTACGGGCTCACGCTCATCTCGACCTCGGCCGGCCGGCGGCCGCGCCGCGACAGCATGTGCGTCAAGCGATCGATTCGCTCGGCCGCCGCGTCGGGCAGCAGGTTGAACCCGTACCAGCCCTGCCCGAGGTCGGCGACGCGCCGGAGCGCGGCGTCGCTCTCGCCTCCGAACACGATCGGGGGATGCGGCTTCTGGATCGGCTTCGGGAACATCCGGACGGGCGGGATGCGGAGCAGGCCCCCGTCGTAGCTCGAGGTCGACTCGGTCCAGAGCGACCGCATCGCCGCCAGGTACTCGCGGCAGCGATCGGCGCGGTCGTCGAAGTCGACGCCGAGCGCCTCGAACTCCTCCCGCAGCCACCCGATGCCGACGCCGAACTCGAAGCGGCCGCGCGACAGCACGTCGCAGTCCGCGACCTGCTTGGCGGTGTAGATGGGAGGCCGCTGCGGCACGAGGCAGATGCCGGTGCCGAGGCGGATGCGGCGCGTGATCGCGGCGCAGTACGCGATCGCCGCGAAGGGCTCGAGAAGACCTCCTTCGCCCTGGATGGGGAACGCTCCTCGCTCCGAGTACGGGTAGCGCGAGCGCGGATCGTCGACCAGGACGACGTGCTCCGCGAACCAGAGCGAGTGGAAGCCGAGCCGCTCCGCGGTGGTCGCGGCGACCGCCAGGTATTCGGCCATTCCCGCCGGATCGCCGGCCAGCGGGAGGAAGAGCCCGAGGTTCATGACGCGCTCCTTTCGTTCCTCCTTGCCGGCCTCGGACGACGCGGCCGGTGCGTCGAGCGCAGGCTGAGTCTGCACGGGCGTGCGGTCGCCTGCAAGAACCGGATTGGACGGTCGCAGCCGCCCGGGACACGCGCCGCGACGCGGCGCGTGCCGACGCGGCGCACGCCGCGCGACCCGCGTTTGCCGGTCCGAAGGCACCGTACTACTGCGTGCCCGATGTCGGAGCCCGCGTTGATGTGGCGCCCGGACCCCGACCGCGCCGCGCGGAGCCGGGTCGGCCGCCTTCTCGCCGCGTTCGGATTCGCGCCGGACCCAGCGGGATACGCGGCGCTGCATCGGCTGTCGGTGGCGGAGCCGGAGCGGTTCTGGCCCACGGTCCTGGCGGACCTCGGGCTCTCGTGGCGAGCGCCGTTCGAACGCGTGCTTGACGCGAGCGCCGGGCCGGCCTGGCCGCGGTGGTTCCCGGGCGGCCGCATCAACGCGTGCGAGAACGCCGTCGATCGCTGGCTTCCGTCGCGCGGCGACGCGATCGCCGTCGCGTGGGAGGGAGACGACGGCGAGCGCCGCGACTGGACGCTCGCCCGGCTCGCGAGCGAGGTCGACGGCGCCGCGCGCGCGCTGTCGGAGCTAGGCGTCGTGGCCGGCGACCGGGTGGCGCTCTTCCTGCCGATGGTCCCCGAGGCTGCGGCCGCGCTGCTCGCGGTGGTCCGGATCGGCGCGATCGCGGTGCCGTGCTTCTCCGGATACGGAGCCGAGGCCGTCGCGACCCGGCTCGCCGACTCCGAAGCGAAGGTGGTCGTCACGGCGGACGGTTTCTTCCGCCGCGGCGCGGCGGTCGCGATGAAGGCGATCGCCGATCGCGCGATCGAGCTCGCCGGGACGGACGTGCGCGGCGTCCTCGTCGTCCCGCGGCTCGGCGGCCGCTCGGCGGGCGCGGACGTCCCGTGGCGCGAGGGGCGCGATGGCTGGTGGCCGGCGGTGGGCGAAGCGCAGGCATCGTCGCCATCGGCACGGATCGCGCCGGTCGCGACCGCCGCCGACGACCCCGCGCTCGTCATGTACACCTCCGGCACCACCGGCCGGCCGAAGGGCGTCGTCGCGACGCACGGCGGCTTTCCCCTCAAGATCGCGACCGACATGGCCTACTGTTTCGACGTCGAGGCGGGCGATCGCATGCTCTGGGTCACCGACCTCGGCTGGGTCATGGGCCCCTGGGAGATCCTCGGCACGCTCACGCTCGGCGCGAGCATGGTGCTCTTCGAGGGGGTTCCCGACCATCCGCGTCCCGACCGCCTGTGGGAGATGGTCGAGCGCCACCGCGTGACGCACCTCGGCGTCGCGCCCACCGTCGTCCGCGCCCTGCGCGAGAAGGGCGACGAGTGGGTGCGCTCGCACGACCTCTCCTCGCTGCGCGTGCTCGGCTCGAGCGGCGAGCCGTGGAACCCGGAGCCCTACGCCTGGTTCGCGAACGTCGTCGGCGGCGGCCGCTGTCCCGTCGTCAACTACAGCGGCGGCACCGAGATCGGCGGCGGGATCGTCGGCTGCACGATGCTGCACCCGCTCAAGCCGTGTGCGTTCTCGGTCCCGATCCTGGGCGTCGACGCGGACGTCTTCGACGAGCACGGGAGACCGGTGCGGGAGGCGGTCGGCGAGCTCGTCGTCAAGGCGCCGTGGCCCGGCATGACGCGCGGCTTCTGGAAGGACCCGGAGCGCTACGAGGAGACCTACTGGTCGCGCTGGCCCGGCGTCTGGGTGCACGGCGACTGGGCGCGGATCGACGCCGACGGTCTCTGGACGATCGAGGGCCGCTCCGACGACACGATCAAGATCGCCGGCAAGCGCCTCGGGCCGGCCGAGGTCGAGTCGCTGCTGGTCGCGCATCCCGGCGTCGTCGAGGCGGCCGCGATCGAGGTGCCGCATCCCGTGAAGGGCGGCGCGCTCGTCTGCTTCGTCGTCCTGCAGGGCGGCGTCGCGGCGAGCGAGCCGCTCCGCGGCGAGCTGTCGCGCCGCGTGGTCGACGGGCTCGGCAAGGCGATGAAGCCGGAGACCGTCAAGTTCGCGCGCGAGCTCCCGAAGACGCGGAACGCGAAGATCATGCGCCGGCTGATCCGGTCCGCGTACCTGGGCCGGGGCGCTGCGGGCGCGGGCGACGTGTCCGCGCTCGACAACCCGACCGCGCTCGACGCGATCCTGGCGGCGACGTGAGCGACCGCGCGACCCCGATGGACCGGCTGACCGACGTCCGGGTGCGCTCGGTCGTGCGCCTCGTCTCGCCCACAGGGCTCCGCCGTGAGCTGCCCGCGACCGCCGCGGCCGAGGAGACCGTCGCGCGCGGCCGGCGCGCGATCGAGGCGATCCTGCGGGGCGACGACGATCGCCTGCTCGCGATCGTCGGCCCGTGCTCGATCCACGACCCCGTGGCGGCGCTCGACTACGCGGGCCGCCTCGCCCGGGTCGGGCGCGGCGTCGCGGCGCGCGCGCTCGTCGTCATGCGCGTCTACTTCGAGAAGCCGCGCACGACGATCGGCTGGAAGGGCCTCATCAACGACCCGCACCTCGACGGGAGCGAGGACGTGGAGACCGGGCTCCGCCGCGCGCGCGAGCTGCTGCTCCGGATCGCCGAGCTCGGCCTTCCGGCCGGCACCGAGTTCCTCGACCCGATCGTGCCCCAGTACATCGCGGACCTCGTGAGCTGGGCGGCCGTCGGCGCGCGCACGACCGAGTCGCAGACGCACCGCGAGATGGCGAGCGGGCTCTCGATGCCGGTCGGCTTCAAGAACGGCACGGACGGCAGCCTGCAGACGGCCCTCGACGCGCTCGTCGCGGCGCGGAGCCCCCACAGCTTCCTCGGCATCGACCCCGACGGCGTGACGAGCGTCGTCCGGACGTCGGGCAACCCGCTCGGGCACCTGGTCCTGCGAGGCGGCCGGGCGCGCTCGAACTTCGATCCCGACAGCATCGCCGACGCGCTCGCGCGCCTCGCGGCGGCCGGCCTGCCGCCGGTCGTCATGGTCGACTGCAGCCACGCGAACTCGGGCAAGGTCCCGGCGCGCCAGGAGGACGTCTGGCGAAGCGTGCTCGAGCAGCGCCGCGCCGGGACGCGCGGGCTCATCGGGGTCATGCTCGAGAGCCACCTCGAGGAGGGCAACCAGCCGTTCCCGAAGCCCGCGAGCGAGCTGCGCTACGGCGTGTCGATCACCGACGCCTGCCTCGGCTGGGAAGCGACGGAGCGGCTGCTCCGGGTGGTGTGACGCGCCGGAGCGCGCGACAGCTGGTCGCGGTCGCGCGCTCCGCGCTCGGTCCGGTCACGGCGCCGGCGGCACCTGGTAGTTGACGAACGGCTTCTGCGCGTCGGGGACCGCGATGTACGCCTCCTCGCCGCTCGCCGTGATCGCCAACATCGTCTGCGCGCACAGGTTCTTCAGGTTCGGGCTCGACTGGTTCATGCAGAAGTTCGGGTTCGGGATGTGGAGCTCTTTGATCTGGTGCATCTCACCCGTGTAGGTGTCGGTGACCATCTTCGGGACCTCCTCCACCTTGAGGGTGATGAAGTCCGTCGTGTTGGACGCGGTCTTGTAGAACGACATCCGGCAGTACTGCTTCTTGACGCCGTCCTGCCAGAACGAGATCGGCGCGTTCCCTCCGATCGTCGTATTCGGGATGGTCACCAGCGAGCCGCAGACCTTCACGTGGTGCCAGCCCGGGCCCCAGACGGCGCGGTACTGCTGGTAGAAGTCGAACGGCTCCTTGTTGGCCAGCACCGACGAGCCACCGACGTCGACGATGAAGCCGGATCCGCGGTTCTGGAAGTTTCCGAAGCGGTCGTCGATCGAGAACGAGTAGGCGCCCGGCGCGTCGAGGCCGTCGTCCTTGTTGTGCACGAGACGCGTGTACGGGTTCAGGTTGAAGGGGCTGTTGTAGGGCGCCCAGAACAGGATGAACTTGTCGAACTGGTAGCCGAGCTGGTCCCCCATGATGTTGCCCCAGGGAACGCTGCGCTGGAGCGCCTGGACGCTCTGATTCAGCCGCCCGTTCTCCGAGTTGTCCGGCAGGAACCCGACGATCAGGTCGAGGACGCAGAGGTCCTTCGCGTTGCCCGCGAGACCCGCGCATTGGCCGAAGTCGTCGAAGTAGTTCCAGACGTACCGGACGGTCTCGCGGAAGCGGTTGCAGAACTGCTGCTTGTTGAAGCTCGGCAGGTTGCTCGGCCAGTCCGTGATCGCGCCGATGTTCGTGCACGGATCCGTGTCGATCCACTTCTTCCAGCGCGCGGCGAGGTTGTTGACCGACGCGTTCGAGATGTTGCCGGGGCCCATCTTGATGGTCCCGTCGATGAGGAAGGGCCGCGTGTTGCAGCATTCGAGGAAGCCGCCCGGCGAGGGGCAGCAGTCCCCGGCGAGTTGTGAGCATGCCGGCGTCGCGGAGCACGCTGCCGGGTCGCCGTTCGAGGTGGGCGTATACAGGGCAGACTCCGCCACCGTCCGGACGTTGTGGACGAAGTTGAAGGCGCCTTCGATGTGGTTCGTCCGGCTCGCGCCCAGGTCGTTGAAGATGTTGTTCGGCCAGTTGAGCGTCGTGTATGCGGCGAACTGCGACCAGAGCGGGTTGCCGTTGTCCTGGATGTCGAGGAAGCTCTGGGTCCGCTGGTTGAACGTCGCGTACGGCATGACGGTGCCCATGAACCGCGTGGCTCCGCCGTCCTCGAGGTTGATCGCGAGCGGCAGGTACACCTCGTCGACGTACGAGAGGTCGATGTCGACCATCGGGATGCCGGCGGGATTGTTGCGGTCGGGGAATCCCCTGCCGGTCGAGGGGTTGATCGAGTCGATCGTGTACTCGACGAGCTGGGCGGGGGCGTCGAGCGGGTACTGATCGCTCGCGTTGCCGGTCCAGCAGGCGTCGTTGTCGCAGAGCGGCGGGTTCCAGACCATGTTGTCCGCCACGGTGCGCTGGACCACGTTCGCGCGACTCTCGTAGGTCGTCAGGTCGACGGGGAAGATGTAGACGCGGACGGCGTTGTACCAGCAGGGCGGGTTCTTCGGGATCGTCACCTTGACGAGGTCCCCGGTCGCGAGCCCGGCGCCCTTCGCTCCCTTGTTCACGATGATGCGGCGCTGCTTGCTGAGCGGCCCGCAGTTGTCCTTCTCGTTCGACGCGATCACCGGGTAGATCTTGATCGGCAGCTCGTTCTTGAAGGTGATGTAGCGCTGGAACGGATCGGTGACCGCCTCGGCGACGATCGCGCGCGACGCGACCACGCACGCGATGGTGCACAGCAGAACCTTGAAACGGTCGACGAGCATGTTGCGAGACCTTCCTCCCTTTTTCCGCTGCCGGCATGCGGCGGCGAGTCCCTCGGGTATCACCTGGGACCGGCAACGCTAGCGGTCGCCCACGAACCCCGCGAGGCGATATCGAGCGAATCATCGGCAGAAGCCCAATTCTTCGTAAGCGCACCCGCGCCGCCGAAGCGGACTCCCCATCGACCGCGACTCGCGATGTCGGGTGCGGGCGTTTCGACGCGCGCGCGGCTGTGCCGTTTGCGTCGCCCCGACCGGCGAGCGATGGCACCGCCATGGGTGACATCGCGATCCTCGGGCTCGACCACGTCGTGCTGCGGACGAAGCAGCTCGAGCGCGTCCTCGGCTTCTACCGGGACACGCTGGGCTGTCCGGTCGAGCGCACGATCGAGCCGATCGGCCTCTATCAGCTGCGAGCGGGCGCGGCTCTCGTGGACGTGATCGATTCCAACGTGTGGGCGCCCGCCGAGGCGGGACCCGGCGAGTCGAAGTACGACCACTTCTGCCTCGCCGTGGCGGCCGACGATCCGCGAGACATCGTCGCCGCGCTCGATGCGGCCGGCATCGAGCACGGCGATCCGGCGGAGCGCTACGGCGCGACCGGAAACGGCACGTCGATCTACGCGATCGATCCCGACGGACGGACCGTCGAGCTGAAGATCACCGGGCGGCGCACAGTCGCATGACCTTCGGCGCGCGCGGTTGAAGCGCCGCGCGACGTCGAGCAAGGTGCCGCCATGGCAGAGGAAAGCTTCGAGGTGCAGCGCGCCGTCGTCCGCGACGGCGTCCGGCTCGCGTACGTCCGAGAGGGAGACGGCGGCATGCCGCTCCTGCTCGTCCACGGGTACCCCGAGACGAAGCGCATCTGGTGGCGGAACATCCGCCCGCTCGCCGACGCCGGCTTCGAGGTCATCGTCCCCGACCTCCGCGGCTTTGCCGACTCCGACCTCGCCCCCGACGACCGTTACGACGTCGCCGCCCACGCGCGCGACATGCACGCGCTCGTGCACGACGTCCTCGGACACGACGCGTGCGTCGCCGCGGCCGGCGACCTCGGCGGCGTCGTCGTCGAGGACCTCTGCCTCCGCTACCCCGGCTTCGTCGTGCGGCAGTGCCTCTTCAACACCGTCGTGCCGTTCCTCGCCGCCGAGTACGAGGCCGCCGGGATCCCGGCGCAGCCGGGCCGCGACGCCCGCCCGCAGACCGACTACTTCCTACGGCAGGCGACCGACGCCGACGGGCTCGCACGCGAGCTCGACACGCCGGAGCGCCGGCGCGCCTACATCGCCGACTTCTACGGCCATCGCTTCTGGGCGGCGCCGGGCACGTTCGCGCGCGCCGACGTCGACTTCATGACCGAGCCGTTCGCCGACGCGGCAAAGCTCCGCGCGAGCTGGGCGAACTACGAGTACGCGACCGGGAACCGGACGGCGCCCGAGCCGGTCTTCCTCTTCTCGAAGATCGACGTGCCGACGCTCGTCCTGTGGGGACCGGAGGACCACGTCGTCCCCGACGACTTCACGCGGAAGGCGAAAGTCGCGTTCACCGAGATCGTCGGTCCGTTCGTCGTCGAGGGCGCCGGCCACTTCCTCCAGTGGGAGGCCGCGCACGTCTTCAACCAGGCGATGCGCTACTTCTGCGCCGACCTGGTCACCGGCAGGCGGTCGCGCGCCGCCGCTCGGTGAGGCACCCGTGCCGCGCGCAGTGATCCTCCAGCACGTCGCCTGCGAGGGACCCGGGCGCATCGCGACGGCGCTCGCGAAGCGGCGGATCGAGCAGCACCTCGTCCGCATCGATCGCGGCGACGCCGTACCGCGTACGATCGAGGGCTGGGATGCGCTCGTCGTGATGGGCGGCCCGATGGGCGTGTACGAGGCGGACCGCTACCCGCACCTGAAGGACGAGATCCGGTTGATCCAGGACGCGATCGCCGCGCACTGCCCCACCCTGGGGATCTGCCTCGGGAGCCAGCTCGTCGCCGCCGCTCTGGGCGCGCCGGTCGCGCCCGGGCCGCGGAAGGAGATCGGCTGGCATCCCGTGGAGGTGTACGGCGAGGTCGACGACCTGCTGCTCCGCGAGGCTCCGCGCCGGATGCTGCCGCTCCACTGGCACGGCGATCAGTTCGACCTCCGGAGCATCGGCGGAGCGACGACGCTCGCGCGCTCGGCGATCACCCGCGCGCAGGCGTTTCACTGCTGCCAGAACGCGTGGGGGCTCCTCTTCCACCTCGAGGCGGACGTGGCGCAGGTCCAGGCGATGACCGAGACCTTCGCGGAAGAGCTGCGCTCCTGCGGCATCGCACCCGACGCGATCCTCGCCGACGCCCGGCGAAACGTCGCGGCGCTCGAGCCGGTCGCCGACGCCGTGTTCGGAGCGTTTGCCGACGAAGTCATCCGGCGTCCGGCGCACGAATGACGCGCGTCGCAGCGCGCGCCTCCGCGCCGACCGCCGTGCCGCGACGGTTCAGCCCGCTGCGCGAGCCGTCGCCGGCTTGACGGCGGCGAATCGCAGGCGCGTATAGTCGGCGGTCCAGCGGCCTTCGGCGTCGCTCAGGACCGGTTGCAGGGCGTCGCGCACCTCGGCGAGGAACTTCGGGCGCTCGCCTTCCGGCAGCTTCGCCGTGGCCCACTCCCCGAACGTCTCGAGCCATCCCACGACGTCGCCGGGAAGCGGCGTCGGGCGGTCGAAGAGCTCGATCGACCGCACCTCGAAGCCACGCCGCTCGAGGCGGCCGCGGTAGTCCGCGACCGTCGGGAAGTACCACGGATCGGCCGCGCGGCCGTCGACGCCCCGGCGCTCGAGCGCCGCGATCAGCGCCGTCCGGATCCGCTCGACGCAGCGATGCCCGCCCATCTCCCCGACGAAGCGCCCGCCCGGCACCAGCGCGCGCCAGACGCCGTCGATCACGGCGTCGGCGCGCTTCATCCAGTGGAGTGCGGCGTTGCTGAAGACGGCGTCGAAGGCGGCGTCGAAGTCGAGCTCCTCGCCGCTCTCGACGCGCGCGTCGATCCCGCGCTCGCGCGCCGCCGCGACCTGCTCGGGGCTGCCGTCGACCCCGACGACCTTGCAGCCGAGCTCGACGAGCCGCGCCGTCAGCACGCCGTCGCCGCAGCCGACGTCGAGCACGCGCTCGCCGGCCCGCGGCGCGAGCAGCGCCACGACCGGCACGCCGAGATCGGAGACGAAGCGCGCGTTCCGGTCGTAGCCTTCGGGATCCCAGCGTTGCGACGTCACGTCCCTGCCGCATACGCGGTCCGCCGCGCGGTGTCGAGCGTCAAGCGGTCGTCGCACGAGGGGACCGATCCGGGCCCACTCCCCGCGCGCTCGCTTCGCTCGCGGGTCGTCATGCCTGACGTTTCGGCATCAGGTCCCAGTAATCGACGTCGAGGAGGACGCGCTCGTCGTAGCGCTCGCCACCCTTCCCGTCGGGGACGCGGGGCTCGAAGCTCTCCTCGACGGACGGATCGGAGTCGCGCACGGCGACCAGGCGCAGGCGGAGCGCTCCCCACGGGGAGCCCGGGACGTCGTGCGTCTCCAGGACCTCGCTGTAGGAGTAGATCGTCATTCCGGGGTGGACCGGGTTCGCGTGCACGCAGCTGTTCATCGCGACCAGGCCCGAGCGGTTCTCGAGGCCGTTGAACGCCTGCGCGTAGGCGATCGCGATCGTCATGCCGCCGTAGACGAGAGGGTTCCCCTGCGTCAGGACCGCGTCGAGGTGGACCTTCGCGCTGTTCTGCCAGAGGCGCGTGTAGGACGCGTGGTCGGAGCGGTACACGGTCATCCCGTCGTAGTGGAAGATGCGCTCGCGCGGCGCGTAGTCCTCGAAGAACGAGCGCCCGCCGGTCTCGCGCGTCGTCGGGAGCGGGCCGGAAAGCGACGGCAGATCGGCCGGAGCGACGGAGGTCGGAAGCTTTGGGACGACCGGCGCCTCCAGGAAGCGCGTCGGCTTGCTCGCGTCGCGCTTCCGGACCATCACCCAGCGCGTGAACTCGAGCACCGTCTCGCCGCGCTGGTTCCGACCGACCGTCTCGACGTAGACGTTCCCGGTCTCGCGGTTCGAGTTCTCCTTCAGGCCGAGGATCTTGATCGCGGTCGAGATCTCGTCGCCGTGGAAAACGGGCGCGCGCCACACCATGCCGGCGTAGCCGAGGTTCGCGCGCGCGTTGGCCGAGACGTCGCGCACCGTCTGCCCGACGACGACGTGGAACGCGATGAGCGGGTGGACGCGGCCCTCGGCGCTGCAGAAGCGCGGCGTGCGGTCGCCGGTGATCGCGATGTTCCACGCGGTCTCGCCGGCGGTGATCGCGCGCGGCGTCGGGCAGACGATCTCGCGGCCGATCTCGTAGTCCTCGAAGAAGGTCCCCGTCCGTCCCTTGCCCTGCTGGCCCATCGCGACGCCCCGAAGCTCAGTCGCGCGGCAGGCCGAGCATGCGCTGCGCGATGATGTTCCGCTGGATCTCGTTCGTCCCGCCGGCGATCGTCGCGGCCCGCGAGAACAGCAGGTGCTGCGCGAAGCGTCCGCCCGCGACCGCGTGCGGCGATCCGCGGAGCAGGAGCCCGTGCGATCCGAGCAGCTCGATCCCGAAGTCGCCGATCGCCTGCGAGAGGTCCGCCCAGAAGGTCTTCACGATCGACGTCTCGGCTCCGGGGGTCTCGCCGCGCCCGAGCCGGGTCAGCATCTCGAGGTTCATGAACCGCATGATCTCGGTCTCGAGATAGAGGCGCGCGATGCGCTGGCGGACGGCGGCGTCGCGAGTGCGCCCGCGCTCGCGGAGCTGCGCGATCAGGTCGTCGACCCCGATCCTCGCCAGCACCTGCTCCTTGATCGCGTAGTTCGTGCCGCGCTCGTGCGCGAGCGTCACCTGCGTCAGTCGCCAGCCCTCGTTCGGCTTCCCGATGAGCTGCGTGCGCGGCACCCGCACGTTCTCGAGGAAGACCTCGTTGAACTCGGACGCGCCGTTCAGCTGGCGGAGCGGCCGGACGTCGATGCCCGGCGAATGCATGTCGACGATGAAGTACGAGATCCCGCGGTGCTTGGCGGCGGTCGGATCCGTCCGCGCGAGGAGGATCGCCCAGCGCGCGTGCTGCGCGTAGCTCGTCCAGACCTTCTGGCCGTTCACGACCCAGTCGTCGCCGTCGAGCTCGGCGCGCGTCCGGAGTGCGGCGAGGTCGGAGCCGGCCCCCGGCTCCGAGTAGAGCTGGCACCAGATCTCGTCGGCGGAGAGGATGCCCGGCAGGAACTGCCGGCGCTGCTCGTCGGTCCCGAAGTGCATGAGCGTCGGTCCGACGTTGTTGATCCCGACCCGGTTCACGAACTGCGGCGCGCGCGCCCGCGCCATCTCCTCGGCGAAGATCGCCTGCTGCATCGGGGTCGCGTCGCGGCCGCCGTAGGCGCGCGGCCAGTGGATCCCGACCCAGCCGCCGCGGTGCATGCGGCGCTGGAAGTCGCGCAGCCAGTCGAACTCTTCGTCGAGGTCCTCGGGCGGCTCCGCGCGCGGGACGTTCGCCTCGAGGAACGCTCGCAGCTCGGCGCGGAACCGCTCTTCGACCTCGCTGTACGAGAGGTCCATCGACCGTTCGACGTATCAACCTGCGGCGCGGCGCGCCACGTTGCGCGACGACGTGGCGCTGCCCGTCGGCGCCGGTGCGCCAGCGCCTGTGGGCCGCCGGAGCCGTGTGTGCGGGCGCTCCACCGCTCGGCGGTGCCGGTGGTCCGCCGGAGCCGTGTGTGCGGGCGCTCCACCGCTGGCGGTGCCGGTGGTCCGCCGGAGCCGTGTGTGCGGGCGCTCGCTCCGGGTCTCGTTCGCGGGGAGGAAGAGCGCCCCGAATTGTTTCATGGATCAAGGTGGGGGCGAGTGATTGTCCCGCTCGCTCGACAGTCGCTCGCTTGCCCGCAAACACGGCTCCGGCTGCGTCGGC